>Ga0007828_1000003_pt1 | contig 133345 bp, 206 predicted proteins | sample CryBogCBE16Oct07_FD_71232 | JGI IMG/M metagenome (GOLD analysis project Ga0007828, IMG submission 71232) | Freshwater microbial communities from Crystal Bog, Wisconsin, USA - CBE16Oct07 | ecosystem: Environmental > Aquatic > Freshwater > Lake | place: Crystal Bog, Wisconsin, USA | collected...
AGATTATTAGCTGATTGTGCATTAAATGTACTATATACAGAAATGTTATTAGCAGATTGATTCTGTAATGTAGTACTAAATCCAAAATTAGAAGAATTTAAATTTACATAGCTATATACACTGTTCCAATTGATGGAATTACCACTAATATCTGAAATTATTCCAGATGCTGATAATGGTCCGTATACTGTTGTTCCACCTAATAATTTTGCCATATTAATATTTAATAAATTTTTTTACTATTCTTAAGATTTAAAATAAAGAGAATTTAAACAAACAATAATAATACTGTCTGTGGTAATAATTTTATTAAAATTCACACCCTGTACAGCTGATATTGTTTGATTTAAATCTAAAAAAATATTTTTATCTCCTGAATAACTATTTTTTGGTATTGATAATATTACAACACCTGATCCTCCATTACCAACTGGTGTTTTATTATCACCTGTATTTAATATAAAAACACCACCGGAACCATCACCCGAATTGTTTCTTGCATTTTGTGATCCATTAGTTGTAAAATCTCCACCATTAGAAGAACTTATATTAGAACCTCCAAAACCATTGCTATTCAGACCTGCTCCGCCGCCACCAACAGCATATACTATTGAATTACCAGTTATATTTGAAATTATACCGTCTCCACCATTACTGCCGTAGTATTCTATAGAATCTAAACCGCTAGAACCAGCACCGCCACCACCAGCACCCGCTAAAACATTATTATTTGAATTACCACCACTGAAACCTTGTCCTAAAACACCAATTCCACCTGAACTATGTGAACCACCACCACCAGAGCCACCATTTAATGCTGGTGATGTATATGTTGCTCCACCGCCACCACCAATAGCTGAAATAAAAATTGTATTATTATCAGTAATTTCAGAATTACCACCACTGTTGCCTGATGAATCTGATAAGTTAATCAATGTACCAGAACCACCAGCACCAACAGTTATTGTATATATTGTTCCTGTTTTTGCTGTAAATGTTCCCTGTAAAACTCCACCTGCTCCACCACCACCACCTGCAACATAACTTCCGCCTGCTCCACCACCACCAACTACTAAATAAGTTATCGGATAACTAATATTAAAAGAAACTTCATCAAAATAACCAGTAACTAAAATATTTGTTTTTGTTTCTCTTTTTGCTAAACCATTTCCTGCATTATTTATAGTCACCTCGTCGAATCCTCCGCTATAGATTCCACTGCGTGATACTTTATTTATTGTGTATGTAACTTCATCGAAATATTGATCTGTAAAAAGAACTCCGTTTGAAGATAGTTTAGCAACAGTATTTGACATATCAATTAAATATAGTGTCTAAACTATTGGTTTGTGGATTATAAACTTGATATACTTTCAATACACCGGATGAAAAATAATTTAATTCATTCGTAACATTTAAATTATTAGTTGTTATATCATTATTTGATGAAATTAATGAATTAGTAGTTATAATACCTTGCATTAAACCACCTGAAAGTGGAAGATATGAATTTCTTATTAAAGAAGATGTTCGATTTACGTAACTATATACAGAAGCATTATTTGCAGACTGAGCATTAAATGTATTATATACACTTAAGTTATTTGCGGATTGAGATTCAAAAAATGATATATTATTCCAATTAGAACTTAATGCATTAACAGTTAAATATGTTACCTGCCAGTTTCCACTAACGTTTGAAGATATACTAGAATTATACCAATTAGAACTTAAAGAATTAACAGTTAAATAAACATTATTCCATGAATTGTAGTTACTTGTTACTATATTATTAAGTGTATTAAATGCACTAATATCAGTTTTTAATAATAATGCACTAATTGCAGCATAAGATAGTGGTTTATTTAAATCAGATGTGTTGTTGACTTGGCCTAATCCAAGAGAAGTTGGTGTTATGAGAACTACACCGATTTGACCATTTACACTAAAAACCGAACCACCACCTCCTCCTCCACCGCCTCCTCCCGCATTAATATTTATTGATTGACTAGAAGATAATTGGTTTACAAAAACACTATTTTGAATTGTGTTTTGATTAATAATAATTTCCTCATTGCAATTCATTTTATGTATAACGAACAATAGGCCACTTGCCAGTTAAAAACGTATCAACTTCCCCTGAAGGTAATGTGACTCTTAAAGAATAAGAATAATTTGCTGGTGGAACATCAATTATTTGTGGTGGTATTACAAGTTGACCTGAAGAAGAAGGATCTAAAATCATTATAGATCCATCTTTAGTATTTAAATCAATAACCGTAGGTGCATCAATTTGATATTTAACTAAAAATTCTGCGTATGCACCAGTTAAATCAACAGCAGAACCATTTCTATTTATGGTTATATCACTGATGCCCACCCATGTATCACCAGCAATATGTTGAGGTATGTCGTATGTCATCATTACATATTACTTACAATTAAAGCCAGTTTAAAATATTAGATGTTTGTAAAATTGAACCATCTTCCGCAGTAATACCATCTGAAGTAAAAAACTTCGAATCTATCGTGTAAATTTTCTTTACAATTTGATCCATTTTCTTAAACATCCATCCTTTTATAGTAAATGATGTTGTAGCTGTTAATCTATAAGGTTGAGTTCCTGTAAGATTATCTGGATATTGTAATGCTATATTACCATTCCACAATACTTCATTTCTAATCTCATATGGAATAGAAGATGACTTTAAACTAGGTATTTTCCAAGAAATTACAATATACGGATCAAAATATGGTATAAAGTTAGATAAAATTTGATCCATGTCAGATTGATATCTTGTAACTATTGTCATATCAATAGTAATGTTGATCGGTACTGGTTGTGGTATGGGTTTTAAATAATTTCCTGATCCATCAGTGGATTCAAATTCTACCGAAAATCCTTGATTTTTATTAAAAACTCTTGCGTTATCTCTTTGTATTCCTGCTAAATTAATTGCTATAACAGGAACAGTCAACCCACCAGCAGCTGGACTATTTAAATTGCTAAAAACACGTTGCTTTGGCGAATAAACAAATAAAACTTTATCTCCGCTTAATGGTGGTACTTGATTTTCATTTTTATCATATCGCATGATAATAACATCGTTCATAGCTTGAACGAATTGTTCAATAAGCGTTTGAACTTCCCAATTAAACGTATAGTTCTTCATTTAGAACTACTTATTGTAAATTTATATTTTTAAGATCAATTTTATCTTTAATACTTTGCTTAATGTATTCAACATCTAGACATTTTCTGACGCAATTACATACTTCATAAGTGAGATTTTGACTGTCTCTACCTATATGACCTCTACCAAAACACGATTTACAACTATTAGATGGTTTCTTCAGCAGAGGAAGTTGACCCATATCCATTAATTTTAAATCTGACTCTGGAATATAATAATATGTTCCAGAAAACGCACTGTATATTAATTTAGTTTCCATTTATTGTTAATATTGTATCCCAAAATTTATTTCCTGCAACTTTTGCTGGATAAATTATTAAATTATTTTCTATTTCAGGTGCATGTTTTGATAATGTTTTTATTCTATAATCAAAATAAACCAAATCGTCATCTTCATGAATTTCAATATCAAATGGAATAGGTATTTCTATTTTTTCTTTTTGTTTTTTTGTTGTATCCATTATAAACGTAATATAAAAATTCTTTTGTGAAAAAAGAATCAATTTGCCTTGTTTATATGTCTTTTTATTTAATTCTAATGTAATATTTTTTTGTAATAAAAACTTACATGCTTTTTCTATAATTGTTCCGTAGATTGTCATTATTTTTCCATGAATTCTTTTTTAGTTGATGCTGGCATTTTTGAAAGAATTCTATTATAGTAATTCCAAAATCTTGTTATTGGTCTATTGCTTAATGTTGCTACAATTATACAAGAATCTACTGGTATGTTTCTCCAATCTTGCATTATTATATCCCAAACAGTTAATAGTCCTTTCGATGCTGCATTATAAGGAGGTCTCTGTTTTGGTTTTTTAAATCCTAAAAGTTTTTTACCTTGTTCGGTATCAAGAATTGAGAAGTCTAAAGTACAAAGCATTCTTCTAGTAGGAGGAATTCTTAATTTGTTTCTACGATTGAACTTTAATTCTACCGTATTGGTATCACAAATTAATTTTAATGATCCTACACTAATACCCATTACTTCTTTTTCTTATTATTAGTTTCTTCAATTGATTCGCAAACACCAAATATTCTTGATTCATTCAAGAAAACTATATGCTTGAGTCCATTAAAGTTCTGAACCGTAATTCCTTTGTCAGAAGGATGTACTATGATGTCTCCTTCTTTAACAGTCTTACAATCAGGTCCAGCTAAAATAACTTTAGCCAACCTCCAAGTGAAATTAACAGTATTAATAGGAACCCAAATACTTCCTCTTTTAATTTCAGTGCCATCGTCATTAACGTCAACATACTGACACATTAAAATATCGTCTAATACTTTAGTTAATTGCCAACCCTCTAAGTTGAATTCGTTTCCCACGTATTGATCTAATTGAACTTTACCTGCAATTAAATCTTCTTGTTTTGGTCTCTTTATCATAAATTTTATTTATTAATTAATCCTAAATCTTCAAGAGTCTTCTCATACATTTTGATTTCTCTCTTAGATAGATTCATTGAATTACAGATATTTTCTAAATTATCAATGTTTTCTTCGTCTTCTTGCGATGACTTTTTAATATAATTAATTTTTTTATTGTTTTTGGGTATTATACAATGAAGAATTTTAGAAGTAATACTCTCATCATCAATATTCCATTTGTTTGTTGTTGAATTTACAATTTGTGCTATCGGTTTGCTTGTCATTGATAACCATCTGTTAGTCATGAACAAAGAATTTCTTGGAATTTCGGGTTTATTCTTATCTGTTTTAAGAATCCAGTTCAAATATTTAAAAAATAAGTTGTTCATTTATATAATTGTTTAAATTTGTTTGCATTAATAGCCCAAGAAGCATCATTCAAACTATCACCAAGACCAAAATGAACTACTCTAATTGGAGTAACACCCATTTTAAGCTTGTTTTGATTTGCTCTCAAGCAAAATGTTATGTCGTATAGATGAAAATCAAATCTTTCATCGAATTTTACATTATTATCTAATAATTTATTGATATCGACAGCAATAAAAAGGCCATCCATAACCAAAACTCTTGATTCTGTTGGTCCAAAAACAGTAGTCCATACTTTTTTATCACGACAATGTGCAACTTCTCCGACATGATCTTGTCTATCGCTCATTAAATGCCATGCTGGAGGCTTAGAAAGATCTATTTTCTTTGCTCCTGCTAATCCCACTATATCATATTTTTCAAAAGCAACATCTAATTTTTCTCTCCAAAATAAATCTTCAATTAAAACATCATCATGTACAAAAATTAAATGTTTGTTTCTATAAATATCACTAATAAAATTGTTATATATACTAGTTAGTCCTTCTTTGTTTTGATAAAAAACAGTAGAATGATTTTTTAGTCCTTCTTTTTCTAAAAAAATACCAATTTGTGATTTTTTCCAAAAATCTTCCTGATTGTATTGAGTTGCTACTGCAAAATGGTAAGTATTTGACATATAAAATTGTAAGTAAATATATCCATACTAATGAAAAAGTCCTCAAAAGTCAAATTAAGAAAAGCTTCTAGAAAACAACCAGCTACAACTGTTCCAGATACTTGTTGCTGCAAAAAGAAGGAAATGAACAGAATTTTAAAAGCTAATATGGCTGCAAGTCCAGAATTGCAAGAGAGTGCTGATTTGCTTTTTGCTAAAAATTTCGTAATGGCTCTCTTAAAAGAGCAAGATGATGTTAATATTGAAACATCTGAAGAGAATACACCAGCAACTCCTGAAGATTTTACTCCTGAAAAAAACCAAGAAGATTTTCAGGCATCGATGGAACCAGAAACAAATGCTTCTGAATTTGATATCGAGGGAGTTTCTTCCGATGTAACAATGGAAACAATCAAGAAAGTAAAAGATTGGGCTATCAAACTCAATGAATTTGAAAAGTTCTTGAATGATCCAACCGAAAGTTCATTACACAGAATTTTAGCTGACAATGATAGAGCAGGAAGTCTTTTAAGAGGTATTACTCGTAAAGCATCTGATTCTATCACTCGTATTGCTGGTGAAATAGCTAAACTTAAAGAAATTCTTAATACTTTCGTAAATACCGCTCCTAAGAAATTAAGAGATGTATCTCAGCAGAGTATTACTCCTCAGTAATTAACGTTCCAAACAGTTTTTTACTATTTTCTGATAGTCGATCTCATCAAGATCTTCGAATATAGCCCATTCGTTGAAATCTTTGTATCCACAGCCGATATTCCAAGAAAATACTGTTTCGTTTCTTTCTATCAATTCTTCTGTTTTTTGTTTAGATGTTGAATCTAAAGATGGATTGTCCAAAACCCATATCCTCTTATGGAAATAAAATTCAGAAAGTTGTTCAGATTGAGTTCTAGTTAGATTTATACCTGCTACAGCAACTCCGTTTCTAACAAACATAGCATCAATCGGTCCTTCAAATATAAAAATATAAGGAATGTCGAGATCTATTCTATCTATACCAAATACGGTTTTATCATATCCAGTTTTTCCTAGATATCTTGGTTCAGTTTTATCTAATGCTCTAGTTTGATAGAAAGCTATCTTTTTATTTCTATCATAGAAAGGAATACAAAGTCTATTTGCATGCGTAGAATCAGTCAAACTAATAAAAAGATTTGGTGATTTATTAATAGCAGTATGCATTTTTCTTTGTTTTACATAATCCAAAGCATTTAGAAAATGTTTATTTGTGGAATAATATTTTTGCTGAATTTCATCAAATAAATTAATAGAATCATAAGGAAGAGCAGGGAGTTCTTTTCTTACAAAATTCGTAGTAATTTTATTTTTAGTAATATCTAATGAATAATCTTCATTAATTAATTCCATTTGAATTTCTTCAAATGTCATACCAGATGCTTCTTTAATCCAATTCAAAGCATTCCATGTTCTATTGCAATTAAAACAATGAAACTTATTTGAACTAGTATAATACCAAAGTCTTTTCTTTCTACCTAAACTCTTGCCTTCTTTGCAAATAGGACAAGCTGCATTATATTGACCTGTTGTTTTTTTAAATTCGGGTTCAATTGCATAGCTCATGAATTTATTCATGATATATGAAACAGGTAAATCGCTTCTCATAATCTTTATTATGATAGCAACTTAAAGGATTAAGTCAATATCAATTGTTTGATCTCTCTTCTGACTGAGAATTAGCAGATCTAAATGTTGGTTCTGAATATTGAGTCGGACCTTGATCTAAATTTGATAAGGCAGATTTTCTTTTTTTGATTTTTTTAATTTTACCGTGCTTATTTGGTTTTATCTTCTTTAAAGATTTATCTTTATTACCATTTAAAATACTAGCAACAACAAAATCAAATTTTCGACTCATTATATTACTTAGCACCCATATCTTTTAGAAGGACATCTAAATCATTCTGTGATGCACCAATAACCTCACTCAAAAGACTCTTATCTTCACCGTGTGCTGCACCATTTTCTGCTATGTAGAACTCAGTCATCTTGATTCTCTCTTGTTTACTTCCAAATATTTCAATCCAAGCAGGAGAATCCATATATGGGAAAATTCTACCATCATTCTTATTATATGAATCACCAAAAACCTTAAAGATCGTATCTATTTCCGTTCTATATTGTTCATCAATTTCTCTAAATCCATCATTTTCGATTGGAATATCTGCCACCTTTGTTAAGGGAACAAAAAATATAACATCATAAAGCTTTAAAGTTTCTCTGGCTAAAATTCTCTGTTCGTCTACAAATTTATCTGAAAGTTTACCGTTTAGATTTAACCAACATGAGTAAGCGAGAACATCAAGAACACATCTATCAGTTATGAAAAAATCTTCTTTTGAACCTGTAATAATCTGATCAACCAAAAAGTCCATAATAACTTTTTGTGTCTCTTCAGTTGCTTCCTTACTATGAGGTAAATTTTTTTCCTTTAAGATTTCCCTATAAGACGTATTTGGTGTCTTATACATGGGCCACTTCTCAAGAAAGTCTTTAATATAAGTTGTCTTACCGACATTCTGAGATCCAGTTAATGCTATTTTCATGAATTAAATTTCGTTGTGATAAATTTCAGGGAAAGTTTTAATAATACTTTCTGTATGCTCATCATGATATGTAGTATTACTAGTTTCAGTTTTAATAGGAACAATATTAATATTTTCTAAAATGATATCGGGAAACATTTTCCTAATTTTATTGGCTAAATCGAGCATCAATAAACAATTCTCTTTATAGAATTCAGCACAAACATCAACAGATGATGAGAATAAAAGACTCTCTAAAATAGCTCTAACTTCATCCTTAGAAAGAGATGAAATATTATATGTTTGATTTATTGTTTCCATGTATATAATATTACATGAAAATTAATAAATGTCAATTAATTATAATTCAGGATCAGATACGTCTTTTGGTTGATTTTCTCCAGTAGAAGGTTCTGTAATTTTATCTTGCTGCTTCTGTATTTCTTTACCTAATTTTACATTTTGTAATTTTTCTGAAACTTTGTTAACGACATCTTCAACATTAGTACCATTGACTGACTTTAATTCTTGTTCTATGCTTATTTTTATTTGAGGATCAATATTATTTTTAAAATCCATAACGTTTAGCAAGTTACTTAAAAGTGTAACCAAAGCTGGTTCTGATTCTGGTTTTAAATTACCATCAACATCTGGCATGGCTGATGTTTGATTTGGTTGCTCTTGCATTTGCGGTACTTCATTATTTAAATCTTCTTCGTTTAAAAGATTGTTATATTTTTCTAATAATTTTAAAAATTTGCTCATATTCAATTATTTATCCTTTTTTGACATAGAATGCAATTCTTTAATAGCATCTTCAAAAGAAAAAAATTTAACTTCTGTACTATTTTGCTCAATTTGTTTTGTTGGATTATCTTTTTTAAATGTTTCAGCTAGTCTTGAAAAAACATCTTTTTCTAATTTTTGTATTGTTGGATCTTTTTCAATTGGTGGTAATTGAGATCTTGATAGTCCACTAATTCTTGTGTTAGAAACTTTATTATATGTATTTTCTAAACTCATGCACAGGACTCCACTAATTTAGCTTCCGCTTCTCTTCTTTTTATCAATCCATCAAGACCTCTGCCTTCCCATATTCTTTTCATGTTTCTTAACTCCTGTGCTATTCCTAGATAATCTTTATTCGGTATTAGGTCTCTGATATTACGCATTTCCAAACGACTATCACCTGATAATGAAGATCCTCTATTAAAAACTAAAGAAACAATAGCACCATAAGCATCGTCACATAGTTCATCAAGTTTTGGAAAAGTTTTTTCAGCAAGTCTTGCGAACTTTGTCCATATAGAAGCATCAAACATTTTTATGGCTTGTTCCCAACTTATATTAATACCACTATTTTTATGTTGTTGGGTATATGCCTTACCAGCTTGTCCTGTTTTACCAGAAGCCCCTTTTACTATTTCAAGTTGATTTTTTGGTAAAAAATAAAAAAGTTTTTCTAGTTCAGCTGGTGTATAATAACCACAATCAACACCGATACCTAGAGTGAAACCACTAGCTCCGCCGGGCCATTCCGGTCTAGTTAAATGTTTTTCGTAATATTCTTTCCCTCCACCTACTTCGTATTCAAGAATTAATGCTAATGCTTTCGGTGATGGATTTTTCATACCTCAACCTCCGATATATTATAATCTTCTTCCTTTGCATTGTTTGTTAATATTTCTTCATTAACATTTACATTTTTATCTTCAACAATTTTTTCACTTCGTGCTTCTCCTTCTATACTCGCATTTGAAGAACTATTATATTTTAAATCAACAAGACCTTGTGCTCCAATATAAACAGATATCACAAGACCAAATATTTCTATTATCTTTGTGAATATTGTAGAATATGCTGTTACTACGATATCATGATCGGTTGGTATAAGAAAAAGAAATCCAACCGCCATTAAAAACATAATAACAATCATAACTATTGCTGAAAATATTACAAAAAACTTTTTAGATGAAAGATGGTTAGTATCTTCCATCACTTTTTGTAATTCAGGAGGAGTATTGGGTGGTGCTTTTCCGTTTGTAAGAAAAGCACTTGCCGTTTGAGCTATATTGACAACATTCTGCCACATATAGCTACTTATACTCAAAAGTTTAAACTAGAGTACCTAGAATAAACCCAACGATGAATGCTATGATAGCAGTTGCTGATTTAGGATGGTTATATCCCCATTTATAAAGCCAATTAATAACATTAAATGTATCTTTTTTTACAATAGGTATTTCTTTGGCTATAAATGACTCAGCTGCTGATATTTTTTCCGTTAATGTTGTCATAAGAAGAATAAACCGTTTGATTTAGCGTAGAAATATAAGCCTATTAAAATTAATAGACTAATAATAATAACATTTCTCCAAAGGATAGCTAAATCCTTTTTATAAATTTGCTGTTGAAGATGATTTAAATCTATAACCATTTTATCAGACATTTTTTTCTGCTTTTCTAATTCTTTATTGTCATTTTCTATCTGTTTTGCCTTTTGGATATTATCTTCTTCAAAAATTCTCTTTATATCCCGATCTTTTAAAAGATTTTGATAATCATCGGAACCAACTACTACAACTTTATCATTTTTATACTGATCCGGAACCACAACAACTCTCGTTTTTGATTTATCCGATTCATAAATCGAATTTACTTTGATTGGATTTTTTGGTGGTTTAATGAATTTGGTAGTTTCATTTGAATAAAACCAAGCCATGTCGATTCTTGCTTTTTCCAAAGAAGAATTCACCGCATAAACATTCTTACTAACAGCTTCTGACTGTTTTTCAGTATAAACCGTACAAGAAGTTAAAAATAATGTTAAAAAAATTAAAGATTTTTTCATATTAATCCTTTCTAAAAAGAATATCATCCTGATAAGCAGGTAAGGATGAAGAATTAAAAGCAGTTGGTAAATCATGACTACAAGTATTGTAATCATTGTAACTAATTGCAGTTGCTAGATATTTAGAAGCATCAAAATCTTCATTTAAAACAAAAGAATTGCTTTTTGCTTCTTGAATATCAATCAGTCTTTCAAGTTTAGTAGAGATTCTCTCTACTGCATCTACGAGTCTATTAAACGTATAATTGTCCATATAAAATATATAACACGAAAAATCCCAAAGTCAAATTTAGCCAAGAAAATATTCAGTAAATACTATAATGTTCAGTATATTCAGTATATTTTATATTTTTAGTATATTAAAACTTAAAACAAGGAATTAAAAGGACGACATCCTATTTTACAAACCACTGGATACATTGTCAAGGGGTTAAGATAGCTTTTTCTTAATTTTTATTAAAAATTCCTCATCTTCTCCTGTAGGAATTATACAAGGTAATCCATTAAAAGTACCTTTTACATCTTGAAATGGTCTTCTGTTATCTTTAATTTTGATAAAAGAAGGTAACCTTTTAGAAAGGACAGATTTTACCTTTTGTATCCTTTTTAAAGGGTCAGAATAATAATTAGACCATGCATTTAACTCTGATTTTTCATTGAAATAACATAGAATTTTACAGTTTAACTCCTTTTCTTTCTTTTTCATGGTCATTAAACCAAGTTCTATGCTCTGATTTATAAAAGTATTGAAAATATTAGGCTTAGAAGACACTTTATTGTCTTTTAAGAGCATCCATTCCTGACAATAATCAACATAATCAGCCAAAAGTTCTTCTATGTAATCGAAAATATCAAAAACCAATACGTTATCTTTGATATAATACAGGAAATATTGTTTATTGGTTCTCATTCCTATTAGATATTATAACATCTAATAGTAATTTCTCAACAACTTCTTTTGGTAAAGCTTGTTGTGCGTATTTTACACTCTCAATTATCTGTTTATACTGCTCTTCGAGTCTTTCTTTGATTTCAAATGCAACTATATTCTGATCTTTGGTCAAATCAGCATAGGAACGCTTCTGTTGGAACTGTAATGCCTCTAATAATGGTTGACCTGTATTTGCTATGATCGCAGCAAGTCTCTTGAAAAAGCGATTTAAAGGCGATTCTACTGATGATTCTGTGAAATTTGATAGTGTCTCATACAAATAAGTCAGTATTATTGATTTTTCGACACTTTCTTTAACTCCAGCCAAGAATTCTGGACCTCTTATATGAATTTTACCATAAGGATTATAAGGACAACCAGTTCCTATAACCTTTGAACCACAAAAAATGCATTTATTGGGAACATCAAAATGAACATGTGTCTTTGTTGGACTATAAAGACACGGTCTTCCATAATATTTTGAGTTACAGTATATACAATGCGAATCCATTATCTTAATATTTATTGTTTGTGTTATATTTATCCAATTCTGCCTTCGGAGCTTTACCAATTCTACAATTTATTATGCCATTATGGTAATCTTCTCTAAATAAAACATCTTTATCTATTTGTTCTTTTATTTCATAATAAGCTAAAGCCCATTTAGAATCACAAGTTCTTAATATTTTAAAAATAAACTTATCTTTTCCGTAATTTTTAATCTCCTCATTAAGTTCATTAGATGAACTAGTGTATTCTTTCCAATCAGATTCTTTATAGTCAATTCTATTTCGCTTTTTACCCTTTAATGGCTTTCTTTTAATACGAGATTGACATTGTTTTTTACCAATATACTTTTTATTCGTAATAGTATTGGTGATTTCATAAATGAAACCGAACGTTTCTTCTGTTATTTCAACAGATTCATTTAAAATCCAATGACCTAAATCCATTATCTAGCACCTAAAAATGTTTCTGGAAATGTTCTTTTGATTACTGGAAACATTTTAGCTGTTTTTGGCTTTAAAGATTTAACTTTTCCTTTTTTTGTTCCCATTTTATGTGATTTGGGTGGTTTTCTTTCTTTTTTATTTGTATCATATGCTCCAAATATATTTCTTGCATCACTAGCACCTGTTTTTGGATCTACTGCATATCTATCACCACTAAAAACACTTGACGGTTGTTGTGGATGTCCTAAAACACCACCTGCGGTACTATTACTCATTTCTTGTAATACGCTAGAAATTATTAGTTGAAGTTTATTCATAATGTGATATATTAATACTTAATATATTTATGGATATTTTTGAAAAATATAATGAGGAAATAAAAGAAGACGTTAAACTTGATCAGCTTAATTTGTTAGACAAGCAATTAATGTTACCCGCATTAAGACATAAATGGGTTTCTAGATTAATGATTCAAAAGAGAAATAGAAACGAATTGGAAAAAAAGAAGAAAGAATTGAAATATGAAGTTTTAAAAACTTTGAGTAAAGAAATCCCAACAGGAATTCCTAAAACTGCTTTGGAAGCTAAAGTAGAATCTACTGATACTATTCAGAAAATAAATGAAGATATTCAAGAATGTAATCTTTTAATAGATTATCTTGATAAAGTTGAAAATATTTTTAGAAGTATGACTTATGATCTTAAAAACGTCATAGATATTACAAAACTTGAAACTACATGATTGAATTAACTTTAACACCCAATCAAAAGCAAGGTCAGATAAATTCTGATCCATCTAGCCTTGCGTTGATTCGTGAAAAGTTTTCAATTTCAAATCCAGCACACAGAAGAAATGCTAGGTTTGTTCCAAAAAGATTATATGCAATTACTCCTTCCGGTAAATTTGAAATCGGAATGTTGTTGGATATTGTTTCTTATCTTCAAAGTGAACAATTGATATATAAAGTTTCCGATGAATTAAATAAAAAGTTTAAAGTTGGTTTTCCGGAACCAAAAATAAAACTATATGAGATGATATATCGTGAACATCAAGAAAAATCTATAAATGCATTATTAAAATTTGGCAGAGGTGTTGTTTGTATTCCAACTGCTGGTGGTAAAACATTCATAATGTGTGGTTTAATAGAAAGTTTTAGGATAAATAAATCAAAACCAAACGCAAAGGCATTAGTATTAGTGCCTTCCATTCAATTGGTTGAACAAACTTCAGATGATTTTAAAAAATACGGCATGGAAAACGTTACAAAGTGGTCTGGTGACAACATACCTGATCCTAATGCCACGACTATTGTGGCTGGTACACAAATTCTTTTGAGTGATAAAACAGATCTGTCACTTTTAAATGATGTGGATATCTTATTGGTTGATGAAGTTCACGGAATACGTAAGAACAATGAAATTAATAAGGTAATGAACTTGATAGAGACAAATCACAAGTTTGGATTCACCGGAACGATGCCTCCTTCATTAATAGACCAATGGAATATAATAGGAAAGATAGGTCCAATTCTGTATCAAGAAAAAACTTTGGATTTAAAAGAAAAAAAATATATATCAGACTTTAAATTGATAATTTTAAATTTAAAACATAAAAACATACCAAATTTTCCATATAATCAAAATAGACCTAGTGAAGTCTATGAAAAAGAATTAGAATATTTGATGAACAATCAAAGAAGAAACGAAATAATTTGTAAATTGGCTGACAAGTTAAAAAGTAATACTGTAATAATGTGTGATAGAATTGATCACGGTATTAATATTGAAACAAAATTAAAAGAAATATGTGGAGAAGAAAGACCAATATATTTTATTAGAGGATCGACCGAAATGGAAGAGCGAGAAAGAATCAGATCTTTAATGGACGATAGACATGATGTTATTGTCGTTGCTATTTCAAAAATATTCAGCACAGGTATTAATATTCCAAATTTACATAACATTATTTTTGCATCTGCTGGAAAAGCTAAAATTAAAATCATGCAGTCCATAGGAAGAGCATTACGTTTACATCCTACAAAACAAATGGCGACTATTTTTGATATCTCTGATAATACAAAGTATGGCAAAAAGCACTTAGTAGATAGAGAATTATTATACACTTCAGAAAAATACAACTATGAAAAAAAAGACATATACACCTCCTAAAAAGAAAACAAAAATCAAAAATGATGACTTTGATGATTTAATTTATCACGATGCTATCGATGAAGGTCATGATTTAAGAGATGATCATGAAGAAGAATTGTTGATAAACGAAGAAGATGAAGAAGTTGATCTTGTTGAGGAATCAAATAAAGAAGATGATAATAAGTTCACTTACGACCTACCAAAAAGAAGAGGAAGAAAGCCACAAGATAAAAATTCAGAAAATTTTTATGTAGATCCAAAAAAATTCGATGATGAAATAGTGAAATATTACGAGTCAGATAAAATGTCAAACGAATTAGCTGATATGATAAGCAAGATATCTCATAAATTAAGCTATGCAAAAAATTTCATAAATTACACATACCGTGAAGATATGGTAGGTGATGGTGTAATAAGAATGATGAAAGCATTGATGTCCAAAAAGTATAATAGAGATAAAGGAACAAATCCTTTCTCTTATTTCACAAGAATTGCGTTTAATGCATTTAGAAACAGAATAAAAAAAGAAAAACACATGGCAAAAACCCATGAAAAATATCAAGAAGAACTCTTGATGATGTCCTCGAATTATAATACAATAGTAAAGAACAATAATACGAGGATAGATCGAGAACGATGAGTAAATTCCACATTAAAGGTAAAAAGATAGGTATCCTTTCGGATATCCATCTTGGTTTAGGTCAAGATAGCAAGCAATGGCATGATGTTGCTTTAGATTTTGCTAATTGGGCTGCTGATACCTTTATTGATAAGGGAATTAATGACATAGTGATACCCGGTGATGTGTTTCACAACAGAACTGAGATCAATGTAAACACAATAGCAGTAGCTAAAATCTTTTTTGATCATTTCAAGGACTTTAGAATCTTTATTTCTAGTGGAAACCATGATAGTTTCTATAAAGATAAGAGTACTATTAATTCAATTTCCATTTTAGATGGTTGGAATAATATTCATGTTATTGATCAACACCCAATAACAATCAAAACTGATTATGAAGACATAGTTTTAGTTCCTTGGGGTACTAAATTTGAAGATATTCCCGAAACAAAAGGAATAATCTTCGGTCATTTTGAAATTAGTTCTTTTTATATGAATAGTTATAAGGTTTGTGAGCACGGAATTGAATCCAAAGACCTTTTAACAAAAGCTCCATATATTATATCTGGTCACTTTCATAAAAGAGATCATAGAAAGTATAAAAACGGTAACATTCTTTATGTCGGTAGTTGTTTTCAGCACAATTTCGGTGATGCTGGGGATGATAGAGGCATTTATGTTTTTGATTTATCTGATAATTCGTTTGAATTTATTGAAAATAATATTTCACCGAAACATTATAAAATATCAGTAAAAGAACTGAAGAAAAATAAAGAAAAATACAATGATGTTATAGAAAAAAACATCGTAAGCATTGTTGTAGATGAAAAAATCGATCAAGATGAGTTGTTATCACTTACAACGAGTGTGTTTAAAGATAAAAAACCATTAGCATATCGAACAGATTACGTTAATGAAGATGAAATAAAATTAAATGACGAAGATAAAAATATAGATTCCGGTAATATCTTAAAAGATATTGAAGAATTTGTAGAAAATCTAGATGTCGAATATAAAAAAGAAATAATTGAATATTTAACAGAAACATATAAACTATTAACCAATGAATAACGAAATCGGAATAGGAATCCTCGACCTTTATACTGAGGAAGATATACAAAATTGCTATAACTCAATACCACAAGAGCTTCATGAGAACGTTTTTGTGGTTAGTAATAACAATAATAAAGCAATTATATCTAATACTAAACAATATTCGTCTCCGATTCAATTAGCAACAATGAGAAATTGGTTGATCTCTCAGATGAGAATCAAAGGACTCAAATATTACTTCCTTATACATTCAAATCAAACAATAAAAGACTCTAATATTTTTGAAAATACCATAAAATTAGCAGAAACCTTTGGAACATGGGTAGTGATGGGTCCATCGACAGACAATGTTCCGATGGAAGATGATGAATCAAATCTTACACTGAATCTTTCTGTTAATATGAATACAGAATTCATGTTTTTATTCTCAGGTATAGTAAAAACTTTTGGGTATTTTGATGAAAGATATTTTAATGGTAAAGAAATCGATGTTTTGGATTATATCTTAAAATTAAGAGCCAAAAATGCATATCCACCATCGAATTATCATCCTACAATAGTAGACGGCATAGAATCAAATAAAAAACCCATTAATAAAATGGGATTAAAGGATATTCCAGACACAGATAAGAGCGTACAAGTTTCTTACGCTTATTTTTTCAACAACCACAAATATATTCCAACTCAAAACGATCCAAAGTTTGTTACTACTGATGTTTTATTAGTTGAAATGGAAAAAATACAAAAGAATTATGCCAAACCTAGAAAATAAAATTGGAATAGGTATTATAACTTGTAATAGACCGGATTTTTTCTGGAAATGTTATTATTCTGTTCCTGAAAAGTACAGAGAGCATATCATCATTGTAAATGATGGAAAATCATTTGAGTTTAATGAAACAGCATATCGATTTGTACAACACGAAACAAATAAAAACGTTGGTTATAGCAAAAATGAAGCAATGCAAATGCTCCTCGATAGAGGATATGATTATATTTTTACCCTAGAAGACGATATAATCATAAAAGATCCAGATATTTTTGAAAAATACATTGAAGCATCACACAAAACGGGAATTAAACATTTTAATTTTGGTTTTTCTCAAAGAGAAAACTTAGATCACAATTTAAAACCAGTTTATCGCAAAACTATAGATTACGGTGATCTTAAAATTGTATTAACACCGAATATTCTTGGTGCTTTTACGTTTTACACAAGACAAGCTCTTCAAACTATTGGATTACACCATAAAGATTTTAATAAAGGTCATGGCGATCATCTAGAACTCACCTACAGAGCAGCTAAACACACTTTAACAACGCCTTTCTGGTGGTTTGCTGATCTATATGGTAGTTGGGATATGATTGAAAATCAAAGTAACTTTACAACAGACTCAGTAGTTAGAAGTAAAAACTTTGAACAGAACTTTAATGAGGCTAGATCAATATTCAAACGCCTTCATGGACATGATATATTTGAAATTCCGCAATCATCAGAACAAGAAGTAATAAAAATACTTAAAGATTTAAAACAAAATAAATAATATGTTTGAAAAAGATAAAATAGGTATAGGTATAGTCACTTACAATTCCGAAAATTACTTTAAAAGTTTATGGAATTCTTTAGATAGTAGCAAATATGATGAAATAGTAGTAGTAAATGGAGGAAATAATTACGAAAACGATTATAAATGTAACTGGATACAACATGGGAAAAATTATTATCCAGCAGTATGTAGAAATGATGCTGTTAGATTCTTATTAGAAAGAAAATGTGAATGGATATTCTTAATTGAAGATGATATGATCATAAAAGATCCCGATATATTTCAGAAATATATTAAAGCATCAAAAGAAAGTGGTTTAAAATACTTTTCATACGTTAGTACATCCGGACAAACAGGTACACCTGAAAAAAGAACACCTAAATTGACGGTGAATTATAAAAATGATGTCAGTGTTTGTTGTTACGCCAATATGTGCAATGAATTCACTATGCACCATAATACTTGTTTTGATAAAGTTGGTTTATATGATACACAATTCAGAGATCCATTTGATATAGATATGGCTTATAGGGAATCTCAACAGGATTATTGTTCACCTTTCTGGTGGTTTGCTGACATTAAAGATTCAGATAACTATATTATGAATAATCCTGAAGCAACAAGTAGATTACAAGCAAAGGATAGACCTGATGGTTCCAGAGAACAGAGAATAATGCAACAGTGGGAGTTGTTTTATAAAAAACATAACTTACATGTTTACGAAATACCTAATATTGAACAATCTAAAGTTATTGATAAATTAAATAAAATAAAACCCTTTTAATATGTATACAGGAAATAACAAAAAATATTTTATAGCGGGTAAAGAGATTCATTCTGATAGAAAAAAAGAAGAAGTAACACTTCATACGTATACAGAATTGGGATTTGAATGTGTTTATTCTCATTTACTAGCTAAAAGATTTATAAATGACGGAACTCTTGATAAAGATAAAGATGTAGTTGTAACTTGTTCTGGTAGAGAATTCTTATATGACAATTACATAAAGACTATAACATGGGAAGAATTTGAAAAAATATCTAGAAAGAAAGAAATAACAAACACAATTAATGCTTCTGATTTTTTTGTCGATGGTATATTATTTGAATCGGATTTCTTTCATAATTTTTATATGAAAGACAGTAAAAAGAAAAATCAATTTGTTAATCCGAATCTTACATATCATCAAAATGTAATGAATTATGTAAAAAACGGTATTCCGGAATATAAATTCTTTAAAGAAGATTTTGAAATAATAACAAATTTAAATTTTAATAAAGATTTAAAAATACCAAATAAAAAATATATTTGTTTAAATAGAAGGTTTAGAAAACACAGAGAAAATTTAAATATGCCTGTGGATTATACTAAAAAATTAATAAAAGAACTAATTAAAGAATTTAATTGTGAAATTTATATGACAGGATTTCATAATGAAGAATTCCTTGAAATAGAAAATGTAAAATGGTTTAATTTAAGAGATTGGTGCACATTAATAAATCACGAAAACTGTTTAGCAGTAGTACAAAATCAAACTGGTACTGCTAATTTAACACAACTTTGCGGTAAAACAAAATTATTAAATATTATATTGGATATGGAAATGGCTCACTTTATGCCTATATACATGAATGGAAGAAGACCTGACGTTCTAGGTAAAGCTGTCAATTTTAAAAATATTAGGAACCTTGTTTTCCAACAAATGGGAAATATACCAGATATAATAAAAGCAATAAAAAAATATACAATAGATGAAAACATTTAAACATTCAGGTGATATAGGAGATGTTATATACGGTCTATACGCCATGAAAAAGTTGGGTGGTGGTATATTATATCTTGATACTAATGCAGGAAAAGACGATGAAGCCATAACAAAAACATGTTCTTTTGGAAAAACTAAATTTAATAAAAAAGCATTTGATTATCTATACCCACTTTTAAAATGTCAACCATACATCAACGATGTAAAGGAATATAACGGAGAACACATTGATATAAATTTAAATTTATTTAGAACACCAAAAATAAACGGAACATTTGAGCACAATATAATAAATTTACATCTAATTCCCTTTGGCTTACCTTTATATGATCACCAAGAAACTTGGTTAACAATTGATGATGAAATAAAATTAGAAAAAGAAATAATAATAAATCGAACACCTAGATACAATTATGATTATACTTGGTATGCGATGAATCATAAAAACTTAGAAGAAACTGCTATTTTTATAGGATTAGAAAAAGAACATGATATATTTGAATATACTTTTAATTGTAAAATAAAACACCATAAAACCAAAAATGCATTAGAAGTTGCTAAAATAATAAAAGGAGCAAAACATTTAATTGCTAATCAGAGTTCAACATTAGCTATTGCTTTGGGATTGGGTACAACTAAAATATTACAAGAAGTTTATGGACCACATCCAGATTGTGTTTATAAAAAAAGAAAAAATATGAAATATATGAATCTTTAAAATGAAAAAATTAAATTTAAATAATATTACTATAGTATCAATTAATACAAGAGACCCAGAACTCAGTATTAAAGCAATAGAAAGAAGTTCAAAATATATAAATTTTGCAAAATATCTTCTTTTAACCGATAAACATATTAAACATGATTATATAGAAACTAAAATCATAAAAAAATTTAAGAGTGTAGAAGAATATAGTTTTTTTTGTATTGAACAATTAAATAATTATATTCATACGGATTTTTGTTTAATTGTACAGCCAGATGGGTTCGTAACAAATCATTTGATGTGGAGTGATGACTTTCTTAAATGTGATTATATTGGAGCACCTTGGGACGAGAAGCATTCAGACATGGCTTTAAATTTTGCAAATGTAAACACTAATAATTTAAAAAAAATACCAAATGTAGTAGGTAATGGTGGTTTCTCATTAAGAAGTAAAAGGATGCTAAGAGAATGTTCCTTTCTAGAATATAACAATTTTCCACCGGAAGATGTATTTATTTCAGCAACAGCAAGAAAAATTTTAGTTGATAAAGGTATAGTCTTTGCACCACTCAAACTTGCTTGTAGATTTGCAATAGAACACCCACCACACAGCAATGAAAAACTTATAAACTTAGATTCTTATTTTGGTTATCATGGTAACCATGAATTTAAAAGACCATTATTTGAATTATTAAATAATTACGAAAAAGATATAAATTGTATTGAACTTTTGAAAAATTTGATTTAGTATTATATAATAATAAATTATTGACAATGAAAAGAGCATTAATAACAGGAATCAATGGCATGGATGGAAGTCATTTAGCAGACTTCCTTTTAACTAAAGGATATATCATTTATGGAATGGAAAGAAGAAAAGCAAATGAAGATAGATTAAACACATCACATTTAGTTGGAAAAATAAACTTTTTAAAGGGCGATTTATCTGATCAAAATTCACTCGTCAGATGTTTAAAAGAAGCACAACCAGATGAAGTATATAATTTAGCATCTCAATCCTTAGTTGAAGATAGTTGGGGTACACCCGAAACGATAGCTAATACAACCGGATTAGGAGTATTAAGAATTTTAGAAGCTATAAAAGAATATGGAAATAAAAATATAAGATTTTATCAAGCATCATCTTCCGAAATGTTTGGTAAAATGGTAGAAACCCCTTCAAAAGAAACTTCTCCTTTTTATCCTAGATCCCCATACGGAGTTGCGAAACAATATGGTCATTGGATTTCGAAAAATTATAGAGAATCTTTTGGTATGTTTAATTGTAGTGGTATACTTTTTAATCATGAAAGTGAAAGAAGAGGAAGACAATTTGTTACCAGAAAAATAACAGATGGCGTTGCTAGAATTCACTTAGGCTTAGAAAAGCACCTAGCATTAGGTAATCTAGAAGCTGTTAGAGATTGGGGGTATGCACCTGATTATGTAGAAGGTATGTGGTTAATGTTACAACAAGACGAACCGGATGATTATGTACTTGCTACTGGTGTTACGCATAGCATCAGAGATCTTTTAAATATAGCTTTTTCGGAAGTAGGAATATCAGATTGGTCTGAATATATAATAAAAGACGAAAAATTCTTCAGACCAGCAGAAGTTGATGTATTAAGAGGAGATGCATCAAAAGCAAAAAACAAATTAGGATGGCAACCAAAAACATCATTTGAAGAAATGATAACAAAAATGATAAAAAATGATATTAATATTTTAAAGAAAACAATATGAAATACTATTTAAACGTTGAATTTTTAAGTAAAAATGATATCGATGCATCGATATCAACTGGTGGTACGCATATGTTTTTATTAATGCCTTTCTTAGAAAGAAAAGATTATTTCGAATTCAACAGAAGAATAGGAGATGATAACGATGCATTTTATAATAAATTATATTATTCAAAGGATATTTTTTACACTAAAGCCAATACAATAGAAGAATGTGATTATAGCGTAATACCATTTAAACTAAGACCCAATGACTCTAGAGTAAATTCGATTTGTAACCAAGCTTTAACTTACAATAAAAAAGTAATTTCTTTTTATTCTGATGATGATCATGGTGAATATGATTTACCAGAAAATTTAATATTGTTCAGAACTTCATTATTAAAAAGTAAAAAACATAAAAATGAAAGAGTAATGCCACATCTAATTGCTGATAATTTTTATGGGTTTACAGATGATATTGAAAATAGTATTGGGTTTTGTGGATTACCCTATCACGGTAGAAGTCAAACATTAGAAAAAATAAAAAAAAAAAATATAAAAACGAATATAATTTACAGAAGAAATTCCTTTGCTCAAGACATAGGATGTGAAATAGAAGCAAGAAGACAATTTCATCGAAATCTTTCAAATAACAAATACACATTTTGTATGAGGGGAAATGGGAATAGTTCCATACGTTTTTATGAAGCATTAAATTTTGGTAGAATTCCAATATTAATTGACACTGATACAGAATTACCATTTTCAAAAATTATAAATTGGGAAAATCATATTATAAAAATAAATCAAAATGAAATCGATAACTTACCTAAGTTATTAGAAGAAGATAATAGATCAATGTTACAAAATAGGTTATTATGGGAAGAATATTTTTCTCCTCATGGATATGCAAAAAATTTCCACAAAGATATTTGATTTGTTAAATTATTAATATATAATCGTTATATGAAATACAATGTAATAACACCCTTTAAAAGATATAATAATTTTGATTTATTAGTTAATAATCTTGAAAATAAAGATGTAACATGGCATATCATAACAGATGATGATTCAGATTTTAATATTAATATTAACAAAACTTGGATTAAACATTATGTTTGCCCGAATAAAAATGTAAACTTTTGGGAACGGTGTAATTTTTCCATAAATTGGTTTTTGGATAATCAAAATATTGAAGAAGAGGAAATGTATTGCATATTGAACGATGATGATGCATATGAAGAAGATTTCTTTAAAAAAATAACACAAGGAATCGAGATATCGGAAAATAAAAATTTAAACAATGATATTGTTATATGTTCTATGGAAAGAGGACATAATATACCAGCTGATGTAGTATTTCCTAGAGTACATAACATAACAAAATTATGGGGTCGTCCTGAATGTATGCATATAGGTGGTGTTGGTGTTGAGCAGATAATTTTAAAAGGTAAAAAATTAAAAAATTATAGACTTCCCTTAGAAATATGTGGAGACGGTATGTTTATAACCGAAATATTAAAAACAAACGAATGTATTTATATACCACAAGCAAATGTTTATTTTAATTATTTTGAACCGGGTCGGTGGAATAAATAAACCGATTAAAAATGAAAAAAATACTTTTTGTAAATAGTAAACAAACTCAGTGTGGAGTATACCAATATGGTTTAAGATTGAGTAATATTTTAAAAAAATCTAAAAACTTAGAATTTTCTTATATTGAAGTAGAAAATCATATAGAGTTTTTAAATTTAAATTTAGATTATTTTGAAATTATACTATTTAATTTTATTGGTGGTTATGGTAACGGGCCTTTTTATTGGATTAATGATGTATTTATTAATACATTAAAACAAATAAAACCAAATATAAAATTAATATCTATATTACATGATGTTATTCAAAATATTAATTTTGATTTCATTATAGATCAAAATCCCAAATCACCTAATGGAATACCTAGACCTTTATTTAATTTTGAATTAAATCAATTGTTTAAAAATGAAAAAATAAACGTAGGTAGTTTTGGATTTCAAGGCGAAAGAAAAGGATTCGAAAATGTGGTTTTAACTTGTAATCAACAATTTGATGAAGCTGTTATTAATTTAAATATAACAAATGCTTATTTTGGTGATGCTAATTCCATTTTAACAAATAATCAAGTTAATAACATAAAAAATATTCCATTAAAACCAAATGTCGAATTGAATATAACTTCTATGTTTTTGTCAAATCAAGAAATGATAAATTTTTTAACAAAAAATGATATAAATATGTTTTTATATCGTAATTCAAATTACACCGCATCAGTTATAGATTATGCTATTTATGCAAATAAACCAATAGCAGTAACAAATGAAAAATGCTTCGAACACATTTACGATGAAAATATAGATATAGATAAAAGAAGTATAAATTATATAATTGATTTTTGTATCAATGAAAATTACATACAAAAAATAAAAGATAGTTGGAGTGAAGTAAATTTACTAGATAAATTTGAAAAATTAATATATAATATATAAATCATGTATTCACAAGTATCACAAGACGAATTTGTAAAAAAAATAATAGGTAATTCTGGATTTTTTTTAGATATAGGTGCAGGTTGGGTAGAACCACTATTAAATAGTAATTCTCTGTTTCTAGAAGAACAAGGGTGGGATGGAATCTGTATAGATGGAGATTTAACATCTGCTAATAATAGAAAAAATAAAGCAATACGATCAAAAGTATTAAATGTGATGGTAAATGAGAATAATCTTAAAAATATTTTAGATGAAAATAATGCACCAAAAACTATAGATTATGTATCTCTTGATATAGAACCATATTCACTGATAGGTCTTTTAAGTTTTCCCTTTTCTGATTATGAATTTAAGGTTCTAACCTTTGAGCATGATAGTTATAGAACAGGTGAAAGCGAAAAATTAAAATCACATGATATTCTATTGAATCAAGGCTACTATTGTTTATGTGAAGACATCAGAGTTCCTTCTGATTTTTCAAATGAAGGTTATTTTGAAGATTGGTGGATTAATAAAAAATATTTTTCTGATTCCTTTATGCAAAAAAACACTTTTAAAAAATGTTTTGGGCAAAATATCATTGACAATATATCAATTTAAAATAATTAAAAAAAAATATGAATAAAATACTAACACTAGGAGATCATTACGTATCAGACTTTTTAAAACCTGATGATAATAATATTAGAACTAAATATAGTTTGGATTTAGTAATGGATGAAAAAATAGGTGCTGCTAGACTTTCAGAAGTAGCACCATCTGATAGTATGTGGGGAAAATACTGGTATAGATCAGGAATTAACGCAACAATGAAAAAAGAATTAAAAAATGTTGTTGATGAAGTTATCTCTCGTGTATCTTTAAACGATAACGATATCTGGCTAGATATTGCATGTAATGATGGAACTCTTTTAGCACAGGTTCCGGATAACTTAATTAAACTTGGTATAGATCCTGCTGATGATTCTTTTCATGCCGAATCATCTCAATTTGCTACTGTAGTACAAGATTATTTTAATTATGATTCATATCAAAGAACCGGATATGGTGATAAAAAAGCAAAAGTTATTACTACTATTGCTATGTTTTACGATTTACTTGATCCAAATCCATTCATAGAAGATATAAATAAGATCCTAGACGATAATGGTATTTGGGTTTTACAGATGTCATATACACCTCTAATGATTAAGCAACTGGCTTTTGATAATATTTGCCATGAACATGCTTATTATTATTCTTTAAATTCAATCGTGAAACTTTTTGCAAATCATAATCTTAAAGTTGTTGATTGCTCTTTAAATGATGTAAATGGTGGTAGTTTCAGAGTATACGTTCAAAAGAATACAGCTGATATCGCAGCTTTTGCAACAAGTCCTCTTAGAGATGTTTGTAATTTTAGAATTAATTCATTACTAGACTATGAAAATAGTGAATATGATATTGGTAATCCAGAAATATGGCATAAGTTTTTTAATAACATTGAAGATTTAAAAAATAAAACTGTTAATTTCATTAAAGAAGAAAAAGCAAAAGGTAAAACTATATGTGGATATGGTGCATCCACAAAAGGCAATACTCTATTACAATATTTTGGTTTAGATAATACTTTAATTGATGCTATTGCAGAAAGAAGCCCATATAAATTTGGTTTAAAAACAGTCGGAACCGATATTCCAATTAAATCAGAACAAGAAGTAAGAGATATGAAACCTGATTATATGTTAGTTTTACCTTGGCATTTTATAAATGAATTTATAAAAAGAGAAAATGAATATCTTAACAATGGTGGTAAATTCATTGTTCCTTGTCCAAAATTTGAAATCATATAAATAAAAATTGAAATTTTTTTTATATTATACTATAATAGTATGAATGAAGAAAGTTCAGTTTAATTCTGTAAAAATACAAAATTTCTTGTCGATTGGAGAAGAAGTTTTCGAATTAACTTTTCAAAAAGGCATTACTCTTATAACAGGGGAGAACAAAGATAAAGGTGGAAAGAATGGAGTAGGAAAGAGTTCTATACTAGAAGCAATATATTGGTGTTTATTTGGAAATACCATTAGAGATATTAAAACAGATAAGATTATTCATAATTTAAGTGATAAAGGAACAGAAGTATGTCTCAATTTTAATATCTCAACACAAAATAAAGTTACGAATTATAAGATAACTCGGTCATTAAAGCCTAGTAAACTTAATATAATTGCTAATATAGATCAAAAAGAAGAAGATCTAACGCTTTCTACTATACCTGAAACAGAAAAATATATTCTTGCTTTGATAGGAGCCACAGAGGAGGTATTTCAAAATGCAGTAATCATGTCTACTAACAATACTTTGCCTTTTATGGCACAAAAAAAAGTAGATAAGCGAAAATTCATCGAAGGAATATTAAATCTTAATATTTTTAGTGAAATGTTGCTTAAAACAAGAGCAGATTTTAATACTACTAAGAAAGAAAACGATTTACTCAGTAATGATTTTATAAACCAACAAAGAAATCTTGAACTTTTTGAAACACAAAAACAAAAAGCAGATGATCTTAAAAGAGAAAAGATACAAAACATAAATAAAAAAATAGAAGATAGTAAAAAAACAATAGATGATTTGGAAAAGGAAGACATTCCATCTAATAAAGAAGTAAAAAAACAAATAAAAGAAGTAGAAGATAAAATTTCTACGTTAAGAGAGGGTATTTCCGAAGCTAATAGATCAATAATAGAAGCAGGTAAAAAATATGCTGAAGAATTTTCTGAATTAAATCAGAAAATAAAAGAAAAAAAGAAAATAATAGAAAAGGGAGATACGTGTCCAAGTTGTAATAGGAAATATTGTGATGATGATCTTCACTTGGTGGATAAAAAAATAAAAGAACTTGATGAATCAATAGAGAATCAACAAAGTATTGTTGATAATTTAAAGCAAAACAAGATCGATAAAGAGAATTTTGGTCAAAAATTATCTAATGGTGTGATTAAACTGGAAAAAAAATTAAAGGAGCTTAACCAAGAAGCATCAAAAGCATCTGTACACCAAGAAAAAATTAAAAATTTACAAGAAAAGATAAAGGAATATGAAAAATCTATAGACGAAATAACTAATGAAAAATTAGATTTTGATGCAAATATAGAAAAAACAAAAGAAAAGATTTTTAAACTTGAGAATGATATTACAAATATTAAAAAAGATATTTCTGTACTTGAAACTGTTAAATTTATTGTATCAGAAGAAGGAGTTAAGACTTTTATTATTAAAAAAATGTTAAGTTTACTCAATACGAAGTTGAATTACTATTTAAAATTACTTGATACTCCATGTAAAATTGAATTCAATGAATTGTTTGAAGAAACAATTATAAATGATACAGGAAAAGAGTGTTCATATCATAATTTTAGTGGGGGAGAACGAGTCAGGATTAATATTGCAGTATTGTTTATGTTCCAAGATTTATTGAGAAGTCAATCCGGAACATCATACTCATTAAATGTATATGATGAGTTACTAGATTCTGCAATTGATCAAAAAGGAGCAGAGAAAATACTTGAGATTTTACGTGATAGAATTGAAAAATACGATGAATCAATATATATTGTGTCTCACAATTCAAATATTAAATCAAATATTGATAATGTGATAACTTTAGAAAAAATAAATGGCGTTACTAAGATTATTAATTGATTTTTTATAGTTTATGTGTTAATATAAGTTATATGGCTCTTAAGATCAAAACTCAAAATGATGATTCAAATAAAAACAAAGTAGTTTTTGAATATCATACTAAAAAAGAAAAACTTCCGTTTGCTCCCGTTGGTATTCCTATTGGATTTCCTGAGTATAGTTACATTGAACTAAGACCGATAAGAGTTCCAGCACCGCCTCCATTGGAAATGCCTGAAGCTAGTTTACCTAGAGCTATAAATTACTATGCCGATTATGGTGGTTGTGGTTTCTGGAGAATGATTTGGCCTGAATTTATGCTAAATCAATATCAAAAAGCATGTATTTCAGGTTTAACGTGCATGGTAATGGACCCTAGATTCTACCAGAACATTAAATGCATTAGAATGCAACGCCAAGCCACTCCAATGCAAAGAAATTTCATTGCCGAACTCAAGAAATTGTCTCCGCAATTAGGGTTTAGAATGGTTTACGAGGTAGATGATATTGTTTTTAAAGATGATATTCCTGATTATAATAGATGCAAAGATGCATTTGTGAGTCAGGATATTATAGATAGCATTTTAAGCATCATGGGTATGATGGATGAGGTTACTGTTACTTGCAAATATATGAAAGAATATTACCAAGAGAAAACGGGTAATAAGAAGATAACAGTAATTCCGAATTATCCACCAAAATTCTGGCTTGACAGATTCTATAATAAGAAAAAGGTTGAAGAACTTTACGATAAGAATAAAAAACGCCCTAGAATCCTTTATTCAGGCTCCGGAACACACGTTGATGTGTTAAATAGAGTCGGATTAAAAGACGATTTCCATCACGTTAATGACGCAATCATCAAAGCACGTAAGAAATTCAAATTCATATGGAAAGGTTGTTTCCCATTAGTCATGAAACCATATATTGATAATGGAGAAATGGAATTCATTGATTGGTCACCTCTTCCAGATTATCCACAGGGATTATACGATGCAAATTGTAATGCGGTTTTTGCACCATTGATTGATAATGTTTTCAATAGATCAAAGAGCAACATTAAAATGGTTGAAGCTGGTGGTTTAGGACTACCCGGTGCCTATCAAGACATGTGTACATACGAAGAAGCAGAACATAAATTCAAAAATGGAAATGATCTAATTGATCAACTTGAATATTTGACTTCTGATTTTGATAGATACATGAAGGAATCCGATAAAGCTAGAGCATTTACTGATAAACTATGGCTTGAGGATCATATTAATGAGTATGAAGCTGTATATTTCACTGAATGGGGTTCTAAGGAACGCAAAGAAATGGCTCCAAGATTAATTGAACTCAATCCAGATCAAGATATTGCTTGATTTATGCACCGAAATGGTGCAGTATTGAGCTATGGCTTATAGAAATGCAATTTATGATTACTCTAATGAGGTAATTCATCTATTTACTTGGGATAAAGATGGCAAAAGAACAAAAGTAGTTTGTAGTTTTGAGCCATATCTATTCATAGAATCACAAAATGGATGTGATGGTACATCCATTTTCAATACTCCACTCAAAAAGATTTCTTTTTCCAACCAAAAAGATAGAAATAAATTCATTGAAGGTACTCCCATAAAGAGATTATTTCATAATCTAAGCATAGAACAACAATTCTTACTAGATACATTCAAGAATGATGTTGATAAAGAAGATTATGGTAAGCAACCGCTTAAGATTTTCTATATTGATATCGAAACATATAAAACTTCTACTACTTTTTCTAGTCCAGAAGAAGCTACGGACCCGATTAATCTCATTACAGTATATGATTCTTTAACTCAGAAGTATCATACGTTTGGTTGTAAGAACTATGCAACCCAAGAAGAAGATGTAACTTACGTAAAATGCACGGGTGAGAAAGATCTACTCATGTCTTTCTTGAAGTTTTGGAAGAAAGATCATCCGGATATTGTTACTGGTTGGAATATTCATGGTTACGATATTCCATATATTATTAATAGGATCAATAGAATCTGGGATAATGATACCAAGTCGAGAGAACTATCACCAATTAATAAGCTTTATTTCAAAGAAAATGTTGCAGTCAATAAGATGGGAAGAAAAATCAATCGTTGGTATATCAATGGAGTCAGTATCTTGGACTATCAGGAAGTATATCAAGCATTTTCACTAGGTGATAGAGAATCATACTCCTTGAATTACATTGCTGAATATGAATTAGGAGAAGGGAAAATACCATTTGGTAGTATGTCTCTTAACAATTTAGCGGATGAAGATTGGATGAAGTTTGTTGATTACAACATTCAAGACGTTAGACTTCTAATTAAACTAGAAGAGAAATTAAAATATCTAAAATTAATTAGAAACCTTTCTTATAGAGGCTTTATTCCTTTTGAAAAAGCAATGGGTAAGGTGTCTCTCATCACAGGTGCAGTTGCACATCAGGCCATGAAACAGAAATTATACATTCCTACCTTCAATGAAGAGAAGATTAAAAAGAAATTTGCGGGTGGGTATGTCTACGAACCAACGCCGGGTCTATACGAGGACATCGTTTCATACGATGCCAACAGTCTTTATCCGAATACAATTATTACTTTGAACATTTCACCAGAAACAAAAGTGGGGAAAATATCATCAATACAAGACAATAAGATAAAAGTTATTTTGACTAACCAAAAAGAAATAACATTTAACATAGAAAATTTTAAGAGATTTGTTACCGAACAAAAACTCACAATTACAAAGGCAAATGTTCTTTATACTCAAAAATTCAAAGGTATAGTTCCAAATCTAATTGATGGTATTTATGCTGAACGAATAAAAGCAAAGGATAAAATGCTTGAAGCTAAGAAAAAATTACATAAGACCTCTGATGAATATGAAAAGAAAAACCTAGAAGAAGAAATTGTAGATAATGATATTTTATCAAATACATATAAAGTGTTTTTGAATTCGATTTATGGTGTATTTTCTCAAATTTATTCTCCATTATTTGATATTGATCATGCTGAAAGTGTTACTTTAACTGGACAAGCAGTTGTTAAGAAGGGTGCTGATTTGATTTTTGAATACGCAAAGAATAATGGTTTCTTGGGTGTATATGAAGACCTTCTAAAATACTCTGATACTGATTCATTGTTTCTATCATATAGTCATATTTTCAAACAAAGAAATATTAATTTGATTAGCGATGGAAGTATTACCAAAGAAGCACACGAATATATTAAACAAGCAGGTCAGTATTTGAATGATAAGATTAATATTTGGGCTAAAGATGAATTAAAATCGATAGATCCTAGATATTTCTTTAAGAGAGAGAAAATCTGCGATGTTGCTCTTCTACAAGCTAAGAAATTTTATATTCTTCACATCCTTGATAAGGAAGGAGTCCCAACAGATGAATTTGATTACACGGGAATAGAAGTTGCTAAATCTATTATTTCCAAACAGGTTAAAGAATTAATTAAAAATGTAGTTGAGCTTGCAATTGTATCTAAAGACAGAAAGAAGGCAGGACATTTGTTTCAAGATGCTTATGAAAAATTCTGCAATTTAACTCCAGAAGAAATTGCATTTAGGAAAAAGGTTAACAACTATGAAAAATATGAAGATATGGTTGAAGAAAGTGGCAAAATGGGCAAGGGAACACCGATTCACGCTAAAGCATCAATACATTATAATCATCTCATAAAGGAATTGGGATTAACCGGACTATATCCAGAGATTACAAGTGGATCAAAAATGAAATTTGTTTATTGTAAAGATAATAAATATGGTTATAAAGTTTTAGCTTTTGGAGATGAATATCCAAGAGAAATGGCTAATTATGTAAAACCAGATTACAAATTAATGTTTGAAAAAAATGTTGCTCCTGTTATTAGTAGGATTTTTACCATCATCGGATGGCCTACTCCAGTAATAGGTTGCGAAGAACATACTGATCTGATATCATTATTCTCATGAACAACAAAGTACAATTAATAGGTTATTACGGTAGTGATGAAATTCATGCAGGTTCGGCTTGGACTTCAACCAGTAGAGATATAAACGAAGAAAAAAGAAATAGAATTCCTTCATTGTTGAAAATGTTAGCTGAAAATGGACATCACACTCCGTTTGAAAAATCTTCTTTGCATTTTTTAGTTACATCTGAAATTGCATCACATATTCATTTATTAAAACACCGTATAGGAGTATCGATAAATGCTGAGAGTGCTAGATATAAAGAATTAAAGGAAGATAAATTTTTTATTCCCGATGATTGGTCTCCTTATTGGGCTAATAAACTTAAAGCATATACCGAAGAAGGATTGAAATTATATCATGAATGTGTTGATAGTCTTGTTAATGATTTAAAAATTGATAGAAAAAGAGCAAAAGAATCTGCTAGATTTTTTAGAACATACAACACACAGTTAGATTGTGATGTTATGTTTAACTGGAGATCGTTCTATCATTTTCTTTCTCTTAGAAATAAACCAGATGCTCAAAAAGAAATTAGAGAAATAGCATCAGAGATGCTTAATTTAGTTAAAAATATTGAAGGGAATCCTTTTAAATATACAATAGATGCTTTTAGACTAAATTAGTCTACGATTAAAAAATTCTTTAAAAGATTCGCCTCTGATTTTTCTAAATGTTTCTTCTATATCAGCGTCAATTTGTTTATTAAATTCCGCTTTTATTTCATTCATATCAATCTTTCTTTTATCAAAATCTTTTTCGTCTATGATTTTATATACTGGTTTAACAGCATATCTAGGTTGAACACATAATATATATTGAGCTATATCCCTAACAAATATGAAATCGCTGACTGTTAAATCATCTACATTTTTTCTTAATGGATTATTAATAATTTTATCTATAATATTCATTATTTTAATAATTATCCCTTGCATTCTTAATAAGATGTGTTAAATTTATATAGTATGACAACACAAAATACAACAAAACTCACAGTAATCCTTGACGCAGTCGGTCGCACCATTCTTGGTGAGGCAGTAGAGTCAACAGATCCTTCAATCACACCAATCAAGAATCCAACAATCTTGATTGTTCAGCAACAGCAGGATGGTAGAATGTCAATCGGTCTTCATCCGATTATTTTTAGGGAATTCTTGGGCGACAAGACTTCTGATGTAGTCTTCAATTATCAGACAGCATCAATCACTAAGTCCGATATCGATACACTCGACTTCAGACTTCAGGCACAGTATGGTCAGATTTTTAATGGCAACAATGCATTCGTTGCTCCTTCTGAGCAACCAGCAGAGTCTTCGAATGTGATTAATCTTTTCGACGAGTAATCTCCTCCTCACATACTCGTTAAATAAACCCCACAAAGGTCTTTGACTTTTGTGGGGTTTCTGCTATTATATACTATATGGCAAAAAAGAACAACACAGAGGAAACAGAAACACAAGTAGGTAGCATTGAAGATGCTTTTAAGATTTTAGATGATCTTAATCCCAAAGCAGCTTTTTTGGATGAGAATAGTTTATCAAATGTAAAGGATTGGATTGATACTGGTTCTTATGCACTGAATGCAATTATTTCCGGTTCACTATATGGAGGAATTCCTATGGGTAGATTGACGGGATTTATTGGACCAGAATCCTGCGGAAAAACTCTAATGGCTAATAAGATTATGGCTAATGCTCAAAAGAAAGGTATGCACGTTGCATATTTTGATACAGAAGGAGCATTGGATGAAGACACAGCAAAAAGAATTGGATGTGATTCATCTAAAATTAAGCATGTTCCATCAGAGATAACTGAAGATTGTAGAAATCAAATTGTGAAGTTTTTGAATACCGTTATCGAAAAGAAACTTCAAGGCAAAGTTCTCTTGGTTATTGACTCTCTCGGTAATCTTATAACCTCACAAGAAAAGAAAAAGATCGACGAGGGAACTGACACTCCTGATATGGGTAATAGAGCAAAGGCTCTTAAATCGATGATGAGAGCAGTCACTCATGCAGCAGCGGCGGCAAACTGTCCGGTGGTTTTCACAAACCACATTTACGACGATCCTTCCGCTATGCATCCAACTGCAATTAAAAAGCAAGCAGGTGGTTCTGGGCCTCTTTATATGGCATCTGTTATCGTGCAGATGGCTAAGAAGACAGAAAAGGCAGAAGACTCCAAAAACAAAGACGCTAATACTGAATCTACATTACTATCAAAAGGAATCAATGGTTTGACGCTTCGTGCGTTTACAACAAAGAATCGATTCGTTACTCCGTTCCTAGAGATTGAAATGTATTTGAATTTTAGAACAGGATTGAACAAGTATTCAGGACTTCTTGAAATGGCAGAAGGTTATGGTGTGTTAGAAAAGGCAGGTCATCGTTATGTCTTTAATGGGGAAAATCTTGGTTTTTTTAAGGAATTTAAAGACAACGAGGAAGTGTGGAATAAAATTCTACCAGTTCTTGAAGAAAAATTAAAAGAAGGTCTATCGTTTAAAAACGAGACTAATAATTGATTTTTTATAATTTATAATAAATAAAATTATGATTGAAACTAAACAAATTATTAGTGGAACAGAAGAAGAACTTCTTGAGTATTTTAAGAATAAATACAATCTCGTTGAATGTAATAATTCAAAAAAAGTTCAGGTAAATGAAGAAAAAATTCAACCAACAGTAGATGGAGTTAAAGCATCTACTAAGGTAGCTGTACAAGTCGGGAATAAAGTTACAGATGGAATTAAAAATCTTTTTGCTGGAACTAGTTGGGGTTAATAAAATTACAAAGTATGAAATTTATAGGTTGCATTCTACTTGAGTGCAACCTATAATTGTTTATAGTGAAAAATCCTTTACCCCTAGATCTAGATCATTATGAAAAGATCATTATGTATAATTCCATAATGGATCAGAATTATCTAGAAACCATTTTTGAATATACAAAACCTTCATTCTTTAAAAATAAAGATATCAAAACTGTTTTTTCAGTTCTACATTCTTATTACGAAGAATATAAGAAAGTACCAAATATAACAGAACTAAAAGCTCATCTTATAAAGGATGAGGATAAGCAAGCATTAAAGAATGTTGTTTTATCATTTGATTCTATAGATAAAACTTACGATAAAGAAATTCTAATTAAAAATACTGAAAGATTCATTAAAGAAAAATCAGTAATGAACACCGTACTGAGTACCTCTTTGGAAGTACAAAGTGGTGAAATTGATACATCTAAGATTTTAAAAAAGTTTGAAGATGCTTGCAATATTTCTCTAATTCAGAATCTAGGATTTAATTATTTTGAAAATATTGATGATCATATAAATGATCTACAGAAAGTTTTTAAAAAACTTCCTTCTGGTTGGAAGTGGTTGGATAAACATTTAGGGGGTGGATTTGAAGCTGAAGGAAGAGCTTTATATTGTTTTTTTGGAGTAACTAATGTAGGTAAATCTATCTTCCTTGGTAACATGGCTACAAATATTGTTAATCAAGATAAAACTGTAGTTTTGATTACACTTGAAATGGCTGAACAGGTTTATGCTAAAAGAATCAGTGCTTCACTATCAAAGATTCCATCAAATGATCTAGTAGTTCAACTTGAACCTTTAAGAAATCATCTCAATCAATATAAACTTAGAAACAGAAATTCAAAACTTATTATTAAGGAGTTTCCACCAAAAGCTGTAACATCACTTCAAATTAAGACATATATTGATAAACTAAAACAAAATGGAATAGTTCCAGATGCAATCATTATCGATTATCTCAATCTAATTTCTCCCACACAAAAGGGACTTAATTCTTACGAATCAATTAAGCAAACTACAGAAGAGATTAGAGCATTGTCTTATCATTTCGAATGTCCTGTAATTACAGCTACACAAGCAAATAGAGCAGCAGTATCTACACCAAATCCTGACGTTGATAAGGTGGGAGAATCTATGGGTCTTGCTCATACTGTTGATGCACAGTTTTCAATTTGGACTGAAGCAGAAGATATAGAATTAGGTATCATTCATCTTGGTATTGTTAAGAACCGATTTGGTCCTAGACAAGTTCATACTCAACTTAAAATTGATTATCCAACACTTTCATTAAGTGAAATGGATGAAGTTGCATTTAAATATGAAATCAAAGGAAGAATGCCTACCAATCTAGTTGATGATTCAAACCCAAACATTTCAGATATTTTAAATAGCGTTCAAAATTATAGTGATGGTGAAAATTAAAGACTTACGCATAAGTAAGTCTAATGATCATAACATCCTCACAACAATTTGAAAATTTATGCAATCCAGCAGATGCTCTCAATATAGAAGAGTTTGAAGAAATTACTCTTAAATTTGGATCTTTTGTATGTATAGCTAAAAATAAAAAAATGAATTATTTAAATTTTTTAAAATTTTTAGTAGACGATAAAAAGACACAAAAAATTTATTTTGCACTTTTGGGAGAATATTCTTTACAAAATATTATAAGAGCGTATCTTGGTTCTACACCAAATGTCTATAAGAAGATATTTAGGTCTAAATTAAACCAAAAGAAAAATGCTTGAAATTACAGAATCGGAAAAATTAATATATAATACATATTTGCGTTGTTCTAGATTTGGACAACCTGTGACATTCAGAAAGGATTTTTCTGATATGGATCAAAATACGATTGTAAATCTTAAAAAGATTTCTAACTTTTTAACCAGATATCCACATATAAAAGTGATGGATTATTTTTATGCACCAATAGGATTACACGCTGATGATGAATATCCAAAACTGAGTTTCTTCACAACTTTAGCTGCTATGAAGAACTATACTCTTTTTAAGAAAAAACAAGAAGAGGAAGATCCAGAAAAACAATTTGAATTAATTAAAGAAGGATTTAAGTTTATTGGAATGTTTTGTCTAGAAAATAAAATAACACTTGAGCAATACGCAAAACATAAAACTGGATATATGCTTTCATGGTTAAATCATTATCGGGAACATAGAATTAGCCCATATTGTTTAATGGAAATAAATGGAATATTTTCAGTTTTACACGAACTTGAAAATGACGAATTAGAACTTTTTGCAAAAAATTTAAACGAAAAGATTGTTGCATTTAAAACAAGATATGCTAATTCTAATAAGACAAAAGAACTGGTAAAAGAAGCAACAATAAAAATCTCTTCTTTTGTCAAAAAAAACTTGCAAACAAAATAAAAACTGCTACTATATATTTATGACAACCAAATACAACTCGAATATATTCGACTCACTAAAGGATGCACTCTCCACCAAGGAGGTTACTGACAACGCCTTCAAGGATTTCTTGAAGATGGATATTGATAAGACATATGTAGTTCGTCTCCTTCCAAACATTCAGGATGGTAAGCGTACACGTTTCCATTACTATCAGCACGTTTGGAAGTCAGTGGTTACTGGTAAGGTTGTAAGCTGCCTGTGTCCCCATACCACGGAGGATAAGTGTCCTATTGATGAATATCGTTCAAAGGCATACTATTCCAAGAATGATACGCTTATTGAGCAGTCTAAGCCTCTCAAGCGTAATGAGAAGTGGCTTTATAATGTTTACGTTATTAAAGATCCAACCAATCCTGAGAATCAGGGTCAGGTTAAGATTCTCAATGCAGGTACACAGCTTCAGAAGATTATTCAGAACGCTATTGACGGTGATGATGCAGATGAGTTCGGTTATCGAATCTTTGATCTTTCTCCTAACGGTTGCAATCTAAGAATCAAGGTTGAGAAGAATGACGGCGGTTATGCAACCTATGTTTCTTCTAAGTTCACTTCCCCTAGTGAGATTGAAGGTCTTGATGATCCAGATGAGGTATATGCATCAGTTAAGAGCTTGGACACAATTTTCCAAGCAAAGTCATACGATGATGTTAAGAAGCTCATGGATGTTCATTTCTTCGGTAAGTCTGAAGATGAAACTCAAGTTTCAACCCCAGTTCAGCAAAACGATGATGAAGATGATGATTTCGTAACTCCAGTTGTAACCAAAAACGAATCTTCAAATTCTGATATGTCTGAACAAGAGAAGAAGATGAGAGCGATCTTAGAAGATCTGTAAGATGAACGTATCACAACAGCAACAAGCATTAGAAGTTGCTAAGTTGGCAGCAATGGTTGGTTCACAGCTTAAGGCTGTGGACCAACTTACTGTTGAGCCATCTAGCAATCCAGCAAATAAAATTAACATTAATAATTTTATAGCTAATGTAAATAATCCAAATGCAAATGTAAGACCAGCTAAATATCTCACATCTACTCCAAATGGTTTTGCACCCCCTCCACCTGAGTCATTTGTTCAGAGTATGGTTCCTGATATTCCAAGTACTGTACCCGTAAGTCTTAGTCCTACTGAGAGTATTTTTGCTACACAAGCCCCACAAACATCAGAACAACCAATTCAGCAAAAGCAAGAAAATCAAAAATTTGAATTGCGTAAAGAATATGATAAACCTTTAATTACTCGTAGTGATATTGATAGTATTAGGAACTCACTAAAAAACATTGACAAGTCATTGTCAGGTCTGCTAGACTATTTTAAGAATAGTAAAAAGACCGATGAATGACTCCCTGCTCCCAATACCAAAAACATCTTTAGAAAAGTTATTGAAGCCTATAAACAGGCTTACCGAATCTTGTGTTCTAAAGATTGAAGATAATCAATTATATTCTCTCTGTACTTCTTTTGATAACAGTGTTATCCTCTATGCTAGATGTGCTATACCAGTTAGTATTCCTGAAACAAAAATTAATTTAATCAACATTAAAAAGCTTTTAACTGGTTTAGACTGTCTTGGTGATGATGGTCAATTTTCTATCAAATTAGAGACTAATCATATTAAATGTCAGTCTAAAAATGATGAGACCGGAGAAAATACTCACTTCAAATATCATTTAGTTGATGATGGTATCATTAAAGAATCACCAGTAAAGGTAGACAGTATATGTAGTTTGACTTTTGATACGGAATTTGAAATTCCCATTTCAAAAATCAAACAAATCATGTCGGCATATTCCTTTGTGTCTGATGTTACAAAGATTTATTTTTATACTAAAAATGATAAAGTATATGCTGAGATTGATGATAAAACATCACAGAATGTTGATAATATATCAATGCTAGTTTCTTCGGGTTATACAGGAGAATCAATTGATCCTATATCGATTAAAATCGAAGTCTTTAAAAGTTTAATTAGTAGTAGATATCCGATCAAAGTAAAAATCAATAATAAACTTAAGGTTTTTATTTTTGAAGCACAAGAAGACGATAACGTTAAATTAAAATTTATCGTTTCAGCACTTGTTAAATAAAAAAGCATAATAAATAGTTTTATGTCAAAGAATAAAATAACAACCTGTAGTTACTTTATCAAGCGTCTCCGTGATAGCGGTTATGTTACAGATAAAGTTTATTCCGATTATTCAAATTCCGATCCTAGATCTTGGACCGTTGTGGTTGATCCTAGAGTATCATCAGTCATGATAACTTGTTTCAACAATCACAATTTCTTCGGTGAAGAATATTTTGAAATGCATGATGGTGGACAATTTATTCCTGAACACTTTAAACTAAAAACTAGTTCAATTGAAACATTAATAGAATATCTTGTTAAATTTGGTATAAATAATAAGTCTGATAAATATTAAAATAAAATGGCTAGAAAAAAGAAAGATGAGTTTAATGCCAATATACCATCTCTTTCTTCTGTAGATTTTCCACAAAAGATAACATCAAACGCAGATGATTCTAAAGAAGAATTAACAAAAAAAGTGTATGATGCAATCTCAAATATCGAATTGCAAAAAAGCATAGATAAATGGTTAAAGGAAAATAAAAAAGAAAATCTAATAACACAGAGAGATCTTTCTATACTTAAAAGTATAATATCTGAATATTTAGACGTTTTTATTATACTCGGTTATAATCCACATGGCGAAAGAATAATTTTGCAAAATTTTAAAAATGCAAGAGACAGAGATGCAATAATGGAATTTTTCAAAACAGTTTTCATAAAACAACAACAAGATAATTTTTTAGACAATGACTGATTTCATCGACCCAACATGTAGCCATCCGACATTAGACGCAACTACCTTTCCTATAGGAAGTGCAGGTAGAAGTAATGGTTTTAATATTCTGCCGTTTTTATGTCAATTAATGAAGGCAGCAGTTGATCAAAGCGTTGATCCGATGTTAGTGCCTCCTGCTCAATATGACATGTCAAAACATTTAGATTTCTCAGCACTTACTGGTGTTGGTGATTCTAGATTTAGTACGGGTGCTATAATGTCAGCGGCATTTGTTAAATTCTTACCTAGATTAATAACACAAATAGAGGTAAAAAATTCTGGTGGTACTCAAATAATTGATAACTATATTTGCGATTCTGATGGCAATGCTATAAAAGAATCCATGACTGTTCCTGTAATGACTACAGTAACTAGTAAAGGAGCTAATTTGTATGGTTATGAAATTCCAGCTGGTTTAAATACTAATGATTTATTAAAACCATTAAACCAACAAGAAGTTTATGATTATATAAATGGGTTTATTCAAAGTCAGTCTGAAAACGCTGCTGATTATTTTATATCTTATTTAGAATTAAATTATCCAAGTAGTAATTGGTCTTATTCGGTTGGTGGATTTACTCTTCCTCCATTTTTTTATGTTGAAGTCACAAATTCAAAAACAAATCAATATGTTTATTTCAAATATCATGAAAATGTAAAAGATTATGTTGTGGGTAAATTGTTTGATCTTGGTTTAATACCAAGTAAAAACATTAATTATAGTCCCAAACCTAATTTCAGTAATAGTGCTCTTGTAGCGGCTTACATGAGTGTAGTTCCGGATTACAAAGATTTATTAAATAATAAAGATGCAAGTCAAACTTATTTGGATAAAGTTAGTAATACAGTCACTACTAGTTCTCCTAATGAATATAAAGATCAAAGACAAGCAAATACTGATAAATACAATCAATTATATAATGATTTCTATGCATTGAAAACAGATTTCTATGCAGTAAAAAAGAAATTACAAGATAAAAAAGAAATTTAACAGTTATATTGTGTACTAGGAGTAACACCCACAATACTTCCATCTGGATTGAATTGTGCTGTTACAGGAACGAAATTGCCAGTAAAAGCTTCGGCTGGTAATCCATAAGCAGCATTTCTTGCTTGAATTGCATTATTAGCTCTATTTTGAGCATTTGCGAATGATGCACCACCGACTAAACATCCACCGCCTACGGAATTAGGACCCGGTGACGTACCAGAAGGTTCCGGTGGAGGTGTTGGTACGTGACTACCATTAGGTCTATTTGAAAGATAACCTTCCATACCATCATATGAAACACAAGCGGGATGTTCATGAAAATGTGTATGACCTCCTGATATCTGTGGATGATTATGAGGAAAACTCCAAACAGGCATGAATCCCGGATCGACGATACCCGGCCCTGTATCTGTAGTCACAGTTATTGGTGACAACAAGAAATAATCATAACCTGTCATAGCAAATCCTGCTGGTAATCCTTCATTAGCAACTGGTGTGTTGATTTTAACTAAATTAATACCTTTTAATACCGCATTTGTAAGCCACTCTAAAGATAAGATATAATCCAAACCATCTATGACTGTATTTATTATATGTAAAGTTTCAGCAAATGTATTATATACAGTCGCCTGATGACCATTTTCAAATGGAGGTAATGAATTATAAACAGGATGATGTGAAACTGGATCACAAGCAGAAGCTGCTTCAGTTTGATATTGTGTACTTCTTGTTATTAAAGTAGGAGTTGCAACTGCTCCATCTAAAATAATAGTACCTTTTACATTTAAATCACCATTTACAGAAAGTTTACCAGTTACGTGTGTTCTTTTTGCATCAAAAAGAATAGCACTATCACCAGATCTATCATTTGCGTCTAATTTTATATTTTTACCTTTTAACGTAGTTAGACCATTAGAAGCGACAATCATTTCACCGTGTGTACTTAATAGGTCAACACTTCCAGCATGAATTGCGGTATGACCAGTTGTTTGTATCTCTATACCCGGTGCACCCGCAGATACAGTAAATTTATTACTAGCATCTAAGAAAATTTCACCACCCGGCGTACTATCTACCCCAATATGGTGTAACATATCTTTCATTGCACCTTCTTGTTCTATACCCAATTCTTTTTTACCTTTACAATTTAGTCCAGTTGGAAAGGGAACGGATAAACCTATGCCATAAGGAATAATATTATTTTTAACTAATCCTGCTCTTATATGTAAACCACCAGAAAAATGATGAACATTAGCATTCGGACTAAGATTTTGTTCGTGTTTAGTTATTTCGGATTGTTTCTCTTGTAATTGTTGTTGTGCTATATTGTTTGCTTGTTGGAAATTATTACCATTTGTTTTCATCACACCCCCTTCACAATTAGGATGTCCGCAACTTTTACCACCAGTTAAAGATAAATTACTGGTTTCCGACATAAAGGGAACCAATAACATAGTTAAATATTTGTTTAATTTTTCTACATTAAATGGTGCCCAAGGTAGAATTTTATATTTTTCAATAGTTCTTAATATTTGACCAGCAAGCACACTTGCTCTTTGCGTGTTTACTTTACCAGCACACACTGGACATTTTACTTGATCGGGTTCTGCTGATTCAAATGCTTGTTTTTTCTGCTCATGTATATCATTAACCATTCCTTGTATAGCACTAGCTGATTGTACGGCAGTGCTATCGTGGGAACCCGGTACATTCACCGTATTCCCCTTTGCATGATGAAACGAATGTCCACCAACTACGCTCTGATGAGAACCACCCGTAGATTGAACATGATCTTTTTTAGAATTATTAATTGTATCGCCCTCTGAATTTAGAAAAATACCACCGGGTTTCAAGAATGCAAAATTACCAGTATTATCTTGTAATCCTATTACTGATAAATCATCTGGTACAACAGATCCAAACGGAGATTTCTGAAGATGATATTTAAAAAGAAGTTGACCTGCTGGTGAATAAAAACCATCAGTAAATTTTATTTCATTTTCATCATTTACATTTTCGGACATAATAATATTTATTTAACTTAATTAAATATCAAATTAAACATGGTGACCAGCTGGTGATGCATTTGCTTCTAACACACTTGCAAAATAAACTGGTTTTTGCGGATCTCCTCCGTGAAAAAATACCCAAACTTTAGATCCAACTGCTGGTTTAGAAATAAACCCTTTTACGCCAGTATTTGGCAAACTAGCAATTCCAGATTTTTGCATCTGAACTGGTCTATGATCATCAGATGTTTGTGGACCTTGAGTTTGATTCTGAGCTATATAATCGGTATTTAAATTGCCACTAGCTATCCAATCAGCAGCAGATTGTCCTTGTGGTACGGTACCGGGAAAATCAGCTAATTGTTGTTGTAACTCTTGATTTGTTTTAGGATACGAACTTGCTTTACCCACAACAGTCCATTCCATACTAGTTCCATTATAAGGTGAATTTTTATATTGCGTAGGATCTACCCAAACGTCAACATTACCAGCAGTATCACTACCCGATGTATCTACAATCATTACTTTTTCTCCTGTTTTAGAATTATATAAAACCGTACCATTCGGTAAATTTGGGTCATTTGTAGCAGCCGCACCGGGTCCTAAATTCTGATATCCACTATTACCAAATCCTTTATTGGTATTACTATCATGATTCAGATCTGGTCCTCCTACATCTACACCAAAACTATATTCAGTAGTAAAAGCAGTAATTTTTTTTCCATCTGTACTAGCTGGAGCATCTTGTTTTTGCGGTGGATCACCATCAGCACTAGAAGCTATTGGAGTCACGTTTTTCCCAGCAGCTGTATTTGGATCTGTTTTAGGGGATTGTGAAGCTGAAGAATTCGGATCTTGAAGAGAAACTTCTGGTTTAATTTGTGGTCCGGTTTTAGAATTTACTGGTGCTGATGTCCCACCACCAAAACTTAAATTTGCTTTTTCAGACCAAGGTAAAACATTTTTTAATCTTCTTAAGATATCAGGAGTAAATGTACCATCAACTGTTTTAAAACTTTTATCAGTACCCAATTGATCATTCCAAGAATCAATTAAAGTATTACTTAAACTTGGTATAAAAACCTGAACTCTACTTCTATTTTCAGGATCTTGATCGTTTATAACAAATCCTATATGATTACCATTTATATAGTCATCCATATCAATTAGATTTAGCGGGTTTACCTGAAGAACTTACTCCATCAGCAGGAGGAGTAAATAAATCAGACCAAGCATTTTTTAAATTAGTATAGTCTTCTTGTATTGGGACAAATACATTTTTTACTGGATTACCATTTGAATCTATTAATGTTCCATCTGATCTAGTATAGACATTCGGATGTAAATTAAAATCAGGTACAGGTAATTTACCACCAAAATGTGTAAAAATAGCTTGAGCTTTACCTAAATATTGACCTAATTGAGACATACCAGCCATATTAGATCCATATTTGCTTTCTAATGCACCTATTAAATCTCCGTGTAAAGCTTGCATTACATATCCATAGCCAAAATTCTGCAATTTATTAGCTAAAAATGCATCGGGATTACTACCTATCGTATTAACTAAATTGAATATATCTTGTATTTGTGGTGGTAAATGCGAAGTAATAATACCCAAAGGATCAACTGTTAATTGAGAAGTAGCAGTTAATATCTGTTGAAATCCATTTAAATAATTTAAAAACGGACCAGACATTTGAAATAAAGATGTAAAGAAATTTATATCATCTAATATTACCTGTAATGTTTCTAATATCAAACATAATAAATCTAATGGAATAATACTATCAATTAAACTTAAAAGTTTTTGTTTGATTTTTGCCAAAACACCATTTACTTGAGCATAAAGTTGTTTTACTAAATCAATACAACCTTGATACATATCATAAATTAATTGTTCAAATGTTTGAACTACAGCTTGTATTTTTGCTAATAATCTATTTAATGAACCAAAAGAACCTTTTGGTAAAGTAAGCCAAGCATGAGTTCTTATTTTATTGCAAAAATTTACTAATTCCTGAGTAGCACCCGGATGGATACTATCCAATAAATTAGTAACTAAACTAGAATGTATATTTGGTGAACCCGTAATTGGATTTGCTGGTTGATTACCAGCATTTATACCATGAGTTACACCATAGCAACCAATATTGTCAAAACAGTGTTTTGCGTAGGCTGGTGTTTTTGATATTATTTTTTTTAATGTTACATCCTTTGCTAATAATCTAAAACTGTTAATGAAATTTTCATCCATTACTGCTTTCTGTTGCTTACCCGGATCTAAATCCGCTGTTATCGTGCCATAATCAAAACCTTCAACTAACATTCTTAATAGTATTAAATATGAATTTATATTTAATTCAACACCATAATGATTCCATGTTCTCTTTAATATCGCTAATTCATCCGCATTTAATCCTGTTTTTTGTTCCCAATCTGCTATTATTTTTGCTTGTGAATTTTGATTTTGCTGAGTTTGAGATTGAGTCTGATTAGCAGCTTGGGTTTGATTAGCAGCTTGAGTTTGATCTGTTTGATTTTGTGTATCGTCTGGAGGTGGAGGAGGAATCGATTGAGCGTCAGTTTGATCCGGTTGAGCCACTACGGGTGTAGGATTATCTTGATTCGCTGATGATGAAGGAGCACTACTTTGACCATTTACTCCACTAGACGTAGTTAAATCAACTCCATTTAAATTCTGTGTATTATTTAAAATAGCAGAAGAACTAATGCCTCTTTGTGCATAAAGAACCCCATTATAATTTGAGTTTATATCATTGACTTCTCCATTCTGAAGTCCTAAATTCTCATTGACACCAACTGCAATACTATCACCAACACCTATATATTGAGTATTTGGATAATATTGTTCAGCTTGATTAATAGCATATTGATAACCAGCATCACTCGGATGTATACCATCCCCACCTGCATAGTATTTATCAGGAATTACGACGACAGGTGCTCCATTAGCACCCGCTGCTACATAATCTGAGACACTACCAGAACCTCGTAAAGCGGGACCGGGTGCAACCAATACCACATTATTACTTTGATTTAATGCACCAACTGTATTCGATACATTTTGTTGGGTTTTAGCTCCGGAAATTTGACCCGGATCATTACTCCCCGTAGATAAAATAATTGTATTTGCGTATGCCATATTTTTCTTGAAATGTTATATTTTCAATATATAATATACTTATGTCTAAATCTCAAAATTCATATCCTCCAATAGGTATTGCTGGAGCAGCTAGAGCAGGTAAAGATACTCTATGTAGAGGTTTGCGTAGAATGTTTTCAGAATTTGACATACCAAGTAAAAGAAAATCTATTGCGGGGGACACAATTAAAAGTGATTTCAAAGAACTTTTGAATAATTCATTCAATATCAACTCCTTTACAGAAGATTTAGAAGAAAAGGAATTAATTCGACCTCTAATGGTCGAATATGGCAAAATAGCAAGAATTAAAACAGAAGGTAGATATTTTATAGAAAAATGTGATTTGGATAAAGATTTTGTTAATATTATACCAGATATTCGTTATACAGAATATTCTAGAGACGAAGTCCAATGGTTAAAAAACGAAGTAGGTGGATTATTAATATTTGTTGAAAGAAAAAACATTTTCGATGCAAATGATACAGAGAGAGTTAATAATAAAATTATTAAACCTATGGCTGATGTGAGAATATCATGGTCTAATTTAAATGAAAATATTCAGAATGAAAGAGAACAAATAGATTCATTTGCTAGTGATATTATAACAAATTATTATTTACCACTTACCAAGAGGACAATTAGCGGCTCGTAAATACGCCTTTACAGCAAGAAAACAACCACATTTAGTACATCTCTGTTGTGGTTTATTGTAAAAATTACATCCCTCACATATATTTTTTCTTCTGTTTGCTTCTTCCTCAGAAACATTCATCGGATTACCAGCCGCTACTGATTGTATTACGTTTTTAGCAGTTGATGCTAAATTTCTAGTCATATCGATTATATTTGGATTCTTCTTATTAGAAGAAGCAAATTCACGAATTTTATTATTTTGTAACATATTTTTTAATTGATCTCTATTCATATTAAAAATGGGTTTCTTTATCATCCCATAACTTAGAAAAAGCATCAGCTTTAACAGCTACTATATCGTTAGTGTATGTTTCTTGTGTAAAAGTATGAACAACTTCCGTTACAAGCCATTGACCTAAAAATCTATCATCAAATGCATTTTTATCACCAGAGCTAGTTCTGTCTATGAAGATCCATGTGCCCGGTTGTCTCAGCGTATATCCCAATAATCTTAAATGAACTGCTTGGTTTAAAAATAAAGCATCTTTTATCATTTTTAATGATGATGCTATTTTAGAAAAAAATGTAGAAAATATGGTATGATTAGTCAATTGATATCCTTGTGCTTTAGTTTTATTTTGATTTAAAAGAATCTGAGCTTGTCCTGAGTTTGGATTTCCTTTTGAAAAATTATATAATCCCTTTTTACCTTGATTTGTTAATTCATTTTTTACATCTGTCACAGAATTACCTTTAAAAAATATATTCCAACCACTGTTTGAAAAATCAAAATTATGAACAGGTGCATTTGTAATTCTCATATCATCAGCAGCTACCATAGGAACAAAATAATAACTCTGTATTCTTGATGCTATGGGTGATGTGGTATTATATAAATCAGTTGAATCATCACTATAAGCTCTGGGTATATAAGGCTTACTATTTTGTATGCCATCTTCTATGTACATTCTTTCTTTTTGATTTTGTTTGGATGTTTCAAAATATTTTGATATTGGGATTAATTTCCAAGTTTTATCGGATGTTTTTCTTCCATATCTTAGTAATGTATGACTTTTTCCATCTGATGAAATACAATAATCGAGTATATATTTTAAATCTGCTGCTGCATTGGAATTTGCTGGTGATGTATAAATAACAAGTGATTCTTTACTACCTACATCCCAATTTGCATCATCAATTTTTTCAAATGGATATTTAGGTTTATCGATAGAACCACCTTTATTTGGATAATCAAAACCAACTTTTAAATTAGTATCCGATCCTGCTACATATTTTTCTATTGAAGGTGGATTTGACGCAGTAGTAGCTAATATATCTTTTATAGCTACGTTTGCTATAGCTGCTTTTTTTGAATCGGGTAATTTAGAATAATCTACATTTGCTGGTATTTTAGAATCAGTTGATTTATTAGCAGTATAAACAGTAGAATATTCTATATTTCTTTCTAATAAAATTTGATATTTTTCATCCCAAAAATAATATTTTCTTCTTTTTATTTGACTGCTATCCGTATGTAAATCTTCTACATCATATATAACGAAATCATAATAAATTTCATAATCATCTGGAAAACTATTAGATGTAGTTTGACCTGCGATTTCAGAAGTACTTTTTAATGGTTTTATTCTTACGCTTATTTTATTTCTGCCATCGGTTCTAAATACATATGGAGAAGGAATAGCATCTTGTGATGCACCAGTGGAATCTTTAGCCGCTAACGCTCCTTTTTCTAAAACTTCCGAATCATTTTGTAAAACAATATATCCTCTTGTTACCCAAGTAACTAAAGATTCCTCTATTGATAATTCATCTATAAATCTGGTGTTTAATGGGAGTGGTTTAAAATTATCAAGTTGATTATAAAGAAAAACTTCAATATAAAAAAACTGATTATTTATGGATCTTACAAAACCACTCTGTTGATTTTGATTTAAATCAGCCATAATTAACAAGAAACAGTATCAACGTTTCTTAGTAAAGAAACATTCAATTGATTGAATACAAAAGTAACAGTACAATTTATTTCCGTCGGTTCTTGATTTGAAAAATTTATTTCTCCCAATGTAGTAGGAAATGCGTTTGAGTAATCAAATGATATAATTTTATTATTATATTCATCTAAAGAAACGATAGAAAATTTTGAAGTATAATCAAAAAAAGGATTAATTATTGGTAATTTATTAGTATTTCTTTCTGGTGGATTCAATACATTTGTTATATCCGAAGTTGAATTAGAAGTGTTATTAAACTGATTTATCCAGTTCCATAATATCCAGTAATTCTTATATCCATTATCAACTAAAAATTTAACTGTTATTGGATTATATGCTGGTCTAGAATAAGAAGAAGTTTTGTGAACTTGTCCACCAAAAGGAACATTTATTTCGGGTACGGTTATTTGGGGTACTGGTGATCCATAAATTGTAAATTGAATTGGATCTGCACTATAAGAAGTACCCAATACCGGATCATATACGTTCTTTAGTGATTTTGGTAAATCCAAAATCATTAAAAATTTATCATTCCTAGATCTATTTAAAACTGCTTGATTCATATTAAAATATCATTGGTAATGTATAACCATCCCCATCATACTTACTATCTTCATCTTTTAATGGTGTTTGTTTACTTAAAGAAAAATCATTTTTAGGTGGTTTTTGTCCATCCCAATTCAAAAGCCAAGATCTAAGTTCATTTTCTTCTTCTTGAATAGATGGATTGTTTTTTTCTAAATCGAATTTTCCTACCCAAGAAGTATTTGTCGATATATTGTCGGTTTTTTTATAAACAGTAGCTTTTCCTTCAAAAATAGGACTTTTCTTAATTAAATCTGAATTATCTATTAAAGGTTTTATTTTTAGTGGTCTACCCTGATCATCGACTTCAGATATATTAAAATATTTTGCAGCCAAAGAAGGATCTAATATGAATAAAGCCCAAATTAAACCAAAAACTCTATCATCCAAATCTTTATCGTTCTTTTTACTATAAGTGAAATTTGGTAATCTAATAAAATTAGCTAATTCTAAAGTTGTTTCAATATCATTTAGTTTAACTGCATTTAAACTATTAGTCCAGTATCTGAAGTTAGTTACTCCCTTATATTTGGTATTTGTATGATTATGAATACCATATCTGTGATCTTTATTATAATGTTTACTAAATCCTTCAAAATGATAAGAAACTAAATTTTCATAATTGTGAGTATTGACCAATACATCTAGAACCTGTTGACCATTATTGTTATTTTCTACGAGTAATGGTGGTCTACCCCAATCTTCCATTATACCCATTAATCTAGTTCCAAAATGAAACGGACTCATTGTATTTGTTGCATATACAGCGACCTGTTCGATATTAGTTAAGTCCGAAACATCAAGTATTTGAGAAACAGTATTAGATCTTCCTATACCTTCTCCAACATCAACTCCAACCACATAAAACGAATCTATTTTGGGTGGAGAGAATATCTTATAAGATCCATTATCCATAACCAAAATAGGTTCTCTACATCCTGATTTTAGTTTTTCTAATAATTCTGGATCAATTGCTGTTTTGCCTTTTTCATGGAAAACGTTTCCAAATTCCTGATCAAAATCATCCTTTGATCCCATTTCAGCAATTGTATTCTTTTTCCATTCATCGTCACGACCGGGCACCTCCCACCAATCCACTCTTTCCAAATGCCATCTACTATTCTCCTTTTGCGTTTCTTGATATAATTCGTAAAATTTATTATCAACACCATTAGGTGTACTAATTAAAACCAATTGAGATTTCTTCATCGAAGAAATTACAGGATAAGCTGACTTCCAAAGCTCATTCATGAGATCTTTGTTAATGTGAGCCATTTCGTCGATGATTAAAAGATTACTAGTACTACCACGAGGACCGGATGATGATGTTGTACTGATACTGATAGAAGAGCCATTCTTCAGATCAATACCATCATTTCTAAATGATTTAACTGAAGGTTTCATCCAAACAGGTAACTGTTCAAACGCCATCTTCATTCTATCGAATATTTCTTCTGCTGTATCTTTTTTATTTGCAAGAATTGTTATTCTCTTATCGTCTTGGAAACAAACCATCCATAAAGCATATATAGTTATAGTTGTTGTTTTACCGGACTGTCTACTTGATAAAACTAAATTAAATCTATTGTTTGCAAATGCTTTTAATAGTCTCTTTTGATATTTTCTTAATTCTATTTTTTGTTTCCCGTCTTCTGTAACAATATAAAAATAATTCTCAGCAAAATGAGTTATTTTTCTTCCGCAATTTCTAACTTCCTCCAACATTTCAGGAGTCCATTTAATCTGAGCTTCTCCTCTTAAAAGATTTTCGTTTCCTTTATAAAAATTTGCATCTACTACAATGTCCTCAATCTGAAGATCATCCAAAGAAGGAGCTTCTACTATTTTCTTCTTTCTACCCATGTATAAATACTTATGTGGAAAATCAAGAATTAAAAGATGAAGATATAGTACAACTAGGTAAAAAAGACGGAGTTATGACATATCCCGACAGTGTTTGGCCTATTTTTGAATTAGATATAGAAGATAAAACCGGAATCTGGACAAGACTTCAAACTGAATTACAAATAATGGAATATCAAAACACATTACAAAAAACTTCAATAGAAGAAATAGAAGATTTTTTATATGTTAATTCGGATATAGATTTTGAAATGTTATTTTATGAAGAAGAAATGCCTGATTTTAATTTTTTCAAATATAATGATAGAATCTATGCATATACACACGGTAAAAAACCTAGATCTAAAAAGAAAATTTTTGCCAGATTTTATTTTGAATTAGAAGATATCTTGAAAAAAGATTAAGAATTATTTTGTAAATTAAGCTGACTCAATACAGCAGATACATATTGAGATTTCAACAATTTTATCGTACTACCAAGTTCAGGCATTTTCGTAGGATCTTTTATTTGGTTGTACTCGCAAATCAACCACCATAAATCTACCGTATTATAATATTTATAAGAAATATAATACCATGTGTCAGTTGGTTGTATAATATAGGGATCTTCGACCGAACTATCTTGTGCTGGAAATATGTTTATATTTCTTAACAAATTATAAAAATAATTTCCATCATTATCTGAATATACATTGAAAAAATTTTCATATCTATATAAAGACAAAGAAGGCAAAGTTGATATAGAATTTTGATTCATATTATTGATTAACTGGTCCTGCGTTAGTAGTCGGGAAACCAAAATTTAAAGAAGATTTTGATTTTAATGCTTGTGCCACCGCACCAGCACCAGACTTAAACACACTACCTAAATTGTTTTTATCAACGGTTATAGTAGTATCAGCAGTAGATTGTGGAGATGTAACTTGTACTTTACTACCACCTATAGCACCTTCAAAAATATTACTACTCATTGGTAATATTTCTTTAAATCTTATTGTTACTTTATATGCTTCAGGAACTAATGCTTGAGCAGCACCAAACTGAGCAAATTCAGCATAATCTCTTGTTGTACCTATACTTTCAATTGAAAAATCCTCAACATAAGAAACAGGTGAATAATAACCACCAATAGTTCCAGCATCTAAAGTATATATTTTAGGTGGGATATAAGTCATAAATGATGTTCTTGTTTTTAAATTTTGGAAAGTAAAAAGCTGAACAAAACAAAAATTATCATAAGCATCTTTTATCGATGTTGTATTATAAAGAGGAAAGGAAATAGTAATCGATTGTGGCGTTGTGTCGGCATATTGTTTTATTTTTTCCGTGCCAACGCCCGGTGTAATTGCTCCAATTCCAGCACCAATCAATTTACCTAAAAATGTATTAGATTCTCCTTCTTTACTTGATTTTAACAAATCACCTAAACCAGCAGCATTTTCCCAAGAATTAGAAACATTTCTAATCGGAGAACCGTTATTAATCAACCAAGGAAATCTATAAACAAAATTCGTAGGTGATGCACTATACATCTGTTGATAAGGATCAAGTAAATCCCCCTGTGCAAGAACATCTATTCCATTGAAAATTTTTGCAAAATTAGTATACCAAATACCATAATCAAGTTCTAATTCTGTGGCATATATACTAGGAACTTCTGATGCACTTCCTGCATTTTTCCATCTATAATCATTCAATATATCTATAGTGCGTTTTTTTGGTGTTAATTTAGTATAAGGAGTAATAATATTACCAGCTACGGGTAAACTCTGAGAAGTAGCTGAAAAAAGACCATTACTAAATCTACCGTTAATTAATGCTGCGGATTCTGCTGACATAATATTATACTAAAACTCCTCTGTTAAGGTTGTAATAACGGCTCTTGTATTCAAATGTTCTATCTGACTTGGAATTAACAGAAACATTACTATTATTACTTACTGCTACAGTATTACCTGCTGAATCATTAGATTTGGATTCCGCTAACATTTTTATGGTTGAATTTAAATTTTGTATTTGTTTACTTAAATTTACAAACATTTTATCTATGGTTCCATCTGGTTTTGCAATATAAGCAACATCGTCTTTATCAGGGGTATATGTTTTACCGTCTCTTCCTTGTATTTTTTTTGGTTTAATAACAGCATCGAGTATCGGAAATGAATCTACGCTATCATCAACACTATCATTATCATTTTGAGGTGGTGTTTGGTCATTCTGTTGATTTTGTTGTTGGTTCTGAGAATTTCTTAAGGGTGGTGCTTTTGCACCTTGTGGTTTACCTGTAGTCGGATTAATCGCAGTATCTTTGAAATCCAACCAACTACTAAGACTATTATATATTCCACTTATTACTGGTATATTTGTAAAATAACTTAAACCATTTAAAACATCAGTATAATCACCACTTGCTATAGCGGTAACTACCTTTGATAAATTACCAAACCAATCTGCTATAGTTTTCACAAATTTACTTTCGGTTACTAATTTCGCCAAATTACCAAACCAATCTCCTATATTAGTAATAACAGATGATCTCTTATTAACATCTTCTTCTTTATTATAATCACCACCACTAAGACCAAACCAATCTGTAATAGCTTCAATTACAGCGGCACCAATAGATATACCTTCAAAAACAGCAGGACCGATAAAAGTAGGTGCTGATATTAAAGAAGCAAGGTCAGAAACCGCCATTATACCGTCTAATATTGCACCAAGATAATCTTTTTTATTATATCTGTCATATGCAAAATAACCACTGACGAGTGCACCAATGCCGGGTAGTAATTTCATCCCCTTCAATCCTAAACCGAAAATTTTAGGTGCTATTTTACCAACAGCGGGTCCAAATATTTTTGAAACAATACTACCATTAAAAACGCCTTTAATAACACCAAATAAAGATTTTGTTATGTTTTTAGTTTCAGTAACAACCTTCACTCCAGTTTCAATTACTGGATTTGCTATTTTTTCTAATGCAGCTATTTCACCTTTTAATTCTTCTATTTTAGTAATCTCTAAAAGAGAATTGCCTATATTTAAATTTTTGCTTCTTAAAGATGCTTGTGATGCTCTTATCTCTGCTTTTTTATCTGCTATTTCTTTTGCGGCTTTAGCCATTTCCATTTCTTTCTTAATCTTTGCCGCTTCTTCTGCTTCTTTAGCTGCTTTTATAGCAGCTTCTTTTTCTCTTGTTTTTGCGGCAACATCAAAAAGATAAGCAGTACCAACGCCTTTTCCTACGTCTTGAGCTACCTTCGCACCTCTCTCTACTCCATCACCCAATTTTATATTAAATGTTTTTTCTATTATTGGTTTTAATTTATCTACTATGGTAGGAGCAGCTAATAAAGCAACAACAGATCCTACTATTGCTAAACCAGCAGTACCTCCCAATAGCTCCGCAAACGTTCCAGCAGTTAATGCCTCTGCACCAGCCGCTGCTTCTGCACCAGCAGCCGCTTCTGCCGCTCCCGCAGCAGCTGCCACCTTTTTACCACCAAATAATTTTGAAAATAAAGTTTGACCAGCACCGAATTCAGCACCTTCCAATAAATTATCAAGAAATCCTTTTCCTCTAGGACCACCTCTTCCACCAAACATAGAAGCCAAATCTCCTGATTGAGAAGAGCTTAATTTCTTTGATATGTTTTTATTTACATTATCTAATAATCCCTTTAAAAAATTCTCAGTTTTTTCTGAAAAAGTAACTAATGTTATTTTAGGTCCGAATGACTCTTGTTCATCATCAGCTGTTTTTATTCTTCTATTATCAGTAACAGTTTGAGGTAAAGGTAAATTATTTTGAGTTTCAGTTTTACCTATAAGTTCATTAGAAGAATTTAGTTTATTTAAAACATTCTTTTGTTTTTTGATGAACTCTTCGGATTCTTTTTTTATTCCTGAAAAATCCAAAGGATTTTCCATTTCGGTTTCTATGATTTTATTTAATTTATCTTGAAGTTTAGTATAGAATCCTTTAAATGCACCCGAAACCGGAATTATAAAATCATTACTAACTGATTTATGAAACCCATCAAATAAATTTTCTGGAAAGAATTTATTGAAAACTTCCTGCAAAGTCACAGGAGTACCTAAATCTATTTTTTGAAATAGCTCCTCTATTAGCTTACTCTGGCTTTCTTCCATATATAATATTTATATGGAAGTTATGAACTTAACTTAAAAATAGAATACTATCAATGGTTATTATTTTTTTTATTCCGTCTTTACTAGTAATTTCCAATATAGAATCTAATTTTTTCTTCTCTGATGAAATTTTATCTATGATTTTTTGTATTAATTCCGAAGGGAGCTTTTCAACAATTCTTAGTCTTTGATTAATCGTAAGATCACGGAAATAAAATTTATTATCATTTACATGTAAAGTCTTTATGTATTTAGAAATTTCTCCTATAAATGCTTCTGATATAACAATTTGTATATCTTTTGTTGTTTTTAAATCTTCTACTTTTTTATAATTTTTATAAAAGTTTTCTTCGTAAGAAACTTCATCTTTGATAATAGGTAATCCCAAATCGACAATCAACGATGTATTATCATTAGATATATTCGTACTAATATCAGTTGAATTTTCGTATGTTTTAAATTTTTCAATTATGTCATTTAAATTTACATCCTCAACTACCGAATCTGAAAATTTAACAGTTAGTTGATTGGAAATTTGATTCTTTAAAGATATAGCAATAAATGATCTATCGACCAAAGTCAGATCATCAACAGATACATCTTTGTCTAAAATATTATCTTTAAGTATGTTATAAAAACATTTTACAAAGTCAGAATTATAAACAGAATCATCAATAGCAGCACTTAAAAGACTTTTTTGTTGTTTTGCATCAATACCCTTAAATGAAACTTCTTTGTTTAATGATGGAATCCAAACATCAATTTTAAACGTTTGAGATGCTTCATTTAAAATATTTAATGCCTCATCAAAATTAAGAATTTTTTCGTTATCTGTCATGCTTCTATTTATGGTGCAACATCACCAAATTCAAGTGCTAGATCTTGAACAGCTTGGCTTGATGTTGGTATCATTCCCTGAGAACTATCTGAATTTGATGGTTTGTTTTTCTCTTGTATTTGTTGAATTACTGTATTAACAAAAACTTTTCTATCCATATGTGACAAATTTGAAATATAATTTGCATCCAATCCATTTGAAGCTAAAAAGCAAATTTCATAATAAATTGATTTTATATCATATGAGAAAAATAACTTTATAAAGTCTATAAAACTCAAAGAATAAAAATTAAATTTATAATCTTCGAATTTAGATATACCCCAATAATTAAAATCAGAAAATTCTTTTATTAAATTTAATATTTTTTCTTGTATTTTGGTAACAAATGATAAGGACAACTTATCCAATATTTGAATCTTTTCTTCGCTACTAAAATTATATAAGTTAATTTTATTATCCTTTATTTTTATATATTCTATGAATTCTTGATAACTATCTAAAAATAAAGAGGAATTGTTTTCGTTTTTTAATATTAAATTCTGAAATAATTTAATTGAATTCAAATGAGGCCATGATATTTTTATTTCTATATCTTTATATTTTATTAAATTATCAGTTAATAACTTTTGTCCATTTAAATAAATATTTTTTAAAAATTCATTCAAGTCTAATGTTATTTTTGAAGACTTAGCATTTGGGTTATCTGACTCTGTTACTAATTGTATTGTCTCTCCTATGCTTATTATTCTTAATTTTGTTACAAAAAGCACATAATCAATAATATTGATTTGTTTAAAATCTTCTTTTTCTTTTACACAATTTAATAAAATATCTAAAAAAAAATTATTAAATTCCAAATAACTGTCTTTTTTATTAGGGAATGATAATACTGCTTTAGCTATTGCTATTTGTTCATTTGTAGTTATCTCTCTAAAAGAAATTTTTTTGTTACAGAAAGGTAAATCAATATTATAGTTGTACAAATTCACTTAATATAAATTAGCTAAGAGATACCAAACTTCCAGTATCTCCATCCCATACACAATAGTTATCATAAACAAAATCAACACTACCTGTTCTCAAGCCTTCTTCCATATATGAATATTCTTCTGTTGGAATTTTTGTGGGTGCTACATTAAAAAATCTATAAACTTTTCTTATACCCATTTGAATATTAGGTGCTGTTTTAGCTAACATAACAACATCACAGAAATTAGCTTTAACATAATTGGGAGATGATTTAGCACGTGCAACCAATCCATTATAACCAGTTGCTATAGCCCAAGGTCTAAGCACCAAATCCATAAAAGATGCATTAGTTTCCAACATAGTTACAGAAAACTTTTCATATTTTTCTCTACCAGAAGAAGTTGCAGGAGCTTGAAATCCACCATATTCCAATCCCTGATTGGAAGCATTTATTGTTTCACTTGGTAATGTTACTTGTCTAGCAAAAGCACAACCCATCATATTGCCTATAGAGGCTTGTACAGAGCCATCTAATAGATAAGCTCTCGCATTTTCATCATAATTCCAATTCGAATTCGCTTCTCTTGAATTTATAATACCTTGTAAATTACCTGTTAAAACATTTACTGAGCTAAAGTCAAAGAATAGAAACCATTGACTTGCTAAAGCAATGCTAGTAGGCCATTTACCTAATAAATTTAAGTAATACGAGTATGGACTGTTTTCAGGAGGCATAATAATATTTATGCCTGATGCTTAAATTATACTGCTCTCCAATATTGATAAGCAAGAGTTACGGGCTGAGTTAAAACCTCACCAGCTGTTGTTATGTCGAGGTTTAATTCACCGATCTGCTGGGGCCATGCACCGTAAAGTGTATATGTTTTAAGCACATTACCCTGCTTATCGATAAGAGCTAATACAATCTGATTAGCTTGATCGAGAGAAGGAATATTGTAAGCACCAGTACTTGTAATATCACTAAATACAGATTGCTGCCAAGCTTCAAGAATGCTTCTGATATTGAAAGCAGAGTCCATTCTGAATGTAACTTGCCAACCTGCACTATTTGGATAGTTTACCGTGCCGGGTACATTGAATCTAAGTCCCATAAATGGTACTTCGACGTTTGTTATTGCCTTTGCTGGTAATGTTGTAGTTGTTACGTAAATCAGTTGGTTCTGATTGAATGTTGTGCCACCTAATGATATCACTCTGAATAAATTCTGACGAGCGAAGTCATTAGTTGCAGCTGTGTTGTAGAAGTTTTGTATTCCGTAGTTGTCGAGTATTCCTGCCATAATATTATTTATCCTTTATATGTTAGAATTTGCCGTTTCCTATTACTTCGCTGAAGTTAGTTCCGGTTGTTGTTGCTATGAAGTCACAGAGTATGAATTCTGCTGTCTTCACTGGTTGGATATAAATTGCAACTGCTAATGAGTTTGAGTCAATTACAGATGGTGTATTGTTACGTGAATCACATACAATTTGGTATGCATATAATCCACCGTTAATCTTAGCATTATCAAAGAGTGGTGTTAAAGCACCAACTAATCTTTGTTGTGTGATATAATTGTTTGGTTCGAATACAAAGAACTTAAGTAAGTTCAATGTTTGTTTCTCTAATGTTAAGAACAATCTACGAACATTCAATCTATCGAATGCTGAAGGTTGATCTAACTGAGTTTTCTGACCATAGATTACATAGCCTTCACCGGGGAAGAATGCAATCGGATTGATCGCACTCTTATAAAGAAGATCTCTTTGTTTCTGTGTTGGATTTACAGCAATATCTACTACATTACTTAAAACACCACGTGTAAATCCAGCTACAGCATCCCAAGGATTACCATTCTGTGAAGCAGATGCGATATTAGCTGCTACATAACCAGATGGAGGTAACCAGATATAAGAGCCACCAACTGGATCACTTACTTTGAGCCAGTTACCATATGTTACTACATAACTACTATTGATCGCAGAATATAAATTTACTAAAGGCCAATATATTTGATTTGAGAATGAGAAACTTGGATAAGTAGAAACTTTTCCGTTGTAACCCTGTACAAAAATCTGACGAACTGGATCTGCTATGAAGACATGATCTTTTCTTACGCTACTTGCTAAAGAAGCAAACTGATTAGCAATAGAGAGATAATCTGCTTCCACTCCAGTTCCAGCCGAGGAATTCTTACCAGTTGTGTCATATAAACCAGTTCCAACGGAACCATCGGTGTTTGTCGCAGTAGGAGACCCAAGAGTACTTGGAGTTAATGTATCATCATATGCTAAACTTACCGATGATAATTGATTACTTGTTGCGTAGATAGTACCTAAACCAGCTTCAGCAACAACATCGATTTGAATTTGATCGTTGTTCTGTATTTGATTTATAACAGTCTGCAATTTATTAGGAACATTTCCTATGATTTTTGAATTTACATCAGTTTGTGATTGATATACACCCGATGGATAGAGATTCTTTGTAGCATCAGATACACGAGTCTGTTTTAATACACTACCATCATTTCCAATCCAATTTCCCTGATTAGAGATATATGGATTTACATATACTTTAATGTTATTGGATTTCTGATTAACAATGTTCGGTAAATAATATGAAATAGGCGAACCACCATTTGGATTATTCTGAGTTCTATTTGCATATAATGAACCAGAATAACCTTCTGCGATTGAGTAATTTAAAAGAACAGTGTCTTGATTGTATGTCGAGGTTGAAACCTTAAGCAACATAACTATTAAACTATCATTGAACTGTGTTGATGCGAAATTATATCCGGTTGGATAATTTTCAATTGCTTGAGAAACGCTATTATTAGTAAAGCTACCTGCATCAGCACTTAATTGGAATGTCAAGCGACTTTGTGGAATTGTTGTATATGGAATTGGGTTAATACCACCAATAGCACTTGCAGTAGAATTAACCGATTTGATTCCAGTGACGCAATTAAATTTAGTAGATGGATTTATAGTTGTATTATCTGCAATAGCAACATAGTATCCTTCGAATAAGTTGTTTACACTTCTCTTATTAGCATTTAAAACAATTAAACCTGCATTTCCAATATTACCAACTCCTGTTATTGATGGGAAAGCAGAACCCGATTGGAAATCACTCCATGCTATATTATTTTGGCTTAAATTTTGATAGTCTGCATCAGAAAGCTGAATGCAAACAGGTTCACCTAAAGTATAGTAGTTTCCATTTGCATATTGATTTGGATTTGCTGTTGATGCTGTAGATGAATATGTGAAATAGTTGGTGTTAAAACTAGAAGCACCTAAAACTATAGTCGAATTTGTTAAATAAGTTTGATTATAACCAAATCCATATAGTGTTAAATTAACACCTGTAATAGCACCAGAAGTATTTAAGGTTAATGTTCCTTTTGCTGGATTATTCGGAGTTCCATCTTTTCCACCACCAGTTAACGTGAATGAAGGAATTGATGTTGTTGGTAAAACCTGAACATATGAACTTAAAAGTGGAACTGTAGCTAAAGATACGCTGCTGTATGCTGAATAAAAGCTATCGTTATATAAAGTACCACTTAAAGAAGCTACTAATCCGTTTGAAAAATTAATTGCTGAAATACCACCGATTGAATTTGAATTTATCGGATAAACTAAAGCACTGTAGTTATTAGCATAACCATTACCGTTACCTGAACCATAAGGAAGTCTATTTACGATTAAGTTAGCAGGTGAATTATTTAAAACTTGCTGTGCTGAGTAGTAAAGATATTTTTCAGCAGCATTTGTTGGAGTTCCAAATATACTCTGGTACTCACTTATGCTTGAAACATTGACAAAGGTTTGAGTTGGACCCTGACTAGCAAAACCAACCATAAGAACATTAGTAGCTCCTGCTGGTTGTGTTGTCAAGCTAAGATCAACTTCATTTATTTGTACACCGGGAGATGAGATGGATAAAGTAGACATATTATTGTATAATTCTATTTACCCTGATAAAAACCACTTTTTAATAAAAACTTTTATTGTAACTAAAAAAGATAAGTAATATCATATGAACAAATTCGATGTCCTAGTTGAAAAATTATTAAACGAAGCAAAATCATCACGATGCACAAAAGTAACACAGAAATCTCACTCAACAAGAAAAGGTAAAAAGTGGATGAAATGTGTAAAATCACCAAGCGGTGGTTATAAGAGAATTCATTGGGGACAAGCTGGCGTAAGAGTTGGTAAAAATAATCCAAAAAGAAGAAAATCATTCAGAGCAAGACATAAATGTTCTTCCGCAAAGCCCGGTACTCCTAAATATCAAGCTTGTAAAGATTGGTGATAAGTAATAATATCATATTATGATTAATAAATTCGATTCCGTCATCCAAAACTTTTTGGTTGAAAATGAAATACCCGCTTTAACTAATTATATCAGAAATTTAGGAGCACAAGGAACAAATGCTGTAGCTCAAACCGCAGAAACAACTTTAAAAGCAACAACTAATGCTAATCCACAACAGGCTAAAAAAGATCCTGTTCAAAGTTTTGCCGACTTAATTGATAATAAAAATACACTCTATAATACATGGGATCAATTTGAAACAGATCATCCCGATGTAGTAAAATCATTAAAAGACAAAGGTGCTCCATTGGTAGATAAAAACCAAACACCAGAAAAAGAAGCACCGAAAGATCAATCGGGAACTAATGTTACACCTTATACGATTCAAAGTCCGGAATCTGTAGCATCCCAACAAAACCCAACAACACCAACGGGAAAATAATATCTAAAGATATTAAAATTTTATGAGCAAAAAACAACGCCCAAAAAAAGGTTCTGAACGTAAACAATCAGGAAGAATCGTTCATGAACAAACCATACCAGATTCCAATAACAAAGAAGACAAAAGTTTATACGTCTTTCAAAGAGATAAAATTTCATTTGATTTATCTATAAAAGAACTTCCTTGGACTGATAATCAGAAAAAAATAATAGAAACTTTTTTTGATAAAAATACAAAGGTTTTACTTCTAAAAGGACCAGCTGGTACATCTAAAACAACATTAGCAATGTATTGTGGTTTAACTTTATTGAACAGAAGAAGAATATCTGATTTGGTTTTAGTTAGATCGGCAGTAGAATCTTCAGATTCTAAGCTTGGGTTTTTACCGGGCGATATTGCTGAGAAATTCAATGTTTATCTCACACCTTTCCACGATAAATTTGAAGAACTTTTATGTAAAGCACAATTAGACAGATTAGAAAAAGATAATCGTCTTACTATCTGCCCAATTAACTTTGCTAGAGGTCTTCATTTCTCGGCTAAATTTGTTTGTGCTGATGAAGTTCAGAATTTCTCAAGAAGAGAAATTCACACATTAATGAGTCGTATTGGTGAATTTTCAAAGGTATTTCTTTGTGGTGATCCAGAACAAAGTGATCTTCCTGTGGGTAAATCCGGATTCAATGCGATCTATGAATTATTCAATAACGAAGAATCAAGAAAACATGGTATTCATTGCATGGAATTAGGAGAAGAAGACATTGTTCGTTCTGAACTTTGCAGATTCATAACTCATAAATTCAAAGAACTTCAACTTTTAAAACAACAAGAAGAAGCAAATAGAGCACAACATCACAAAGAAAATAAACATATTGAAGAAAAAACTTGGAATCCATCAGAAAGTAGATAAATATAAAATATGAATAACAATCCTCAATATGCAGTAGTTGAAAATCGCCCAATCGGATGCACTTTCTGTGGTGCACAAGTTCAGGGTAGAGTCAACGAAAAGAAAGACCCAAAGACAAACGAAACCATAAAGGAATGTCGTTGGTCATGTGGTAGATGTGGTAATCTTGTTAAGATAGGAAACGTAAAGTAAATGGATTTGGAACAAATCATAAATGAAGTTTATGATACGGCTAATAAGTCGTATCCTGCTTATTCTACACCAGCTAGAAAGGATTTTGTTCCTCAATCAACAAGAAATACTGCATCTTATCCATATCAAAATGGATTACCACAAGATGATATAACAAATCCTCCACCGGAATCGGTTCCAAGTATTCCTTGGCCTTTACAAACTGCGGTAGATGATTTTGCTGATAGTTTTGCATTCTTAACAACAGGTGCATCAAAAATAGCATCATGCGTTAAAAATAATCCATCAATTTCATCAAAACAAAGAGATGATTTGATTGTTCTTTTTAAGAAATGCAAAAAAGCATTAGAATTAATCAGAGATGTTGGTTATGTATTTGTAAATGCTTCTAATTTAGCTGGACCACAACCATCTCAGAATCCAGTACAATCACCAGAAACCAAGTTACCAGAATCCGACCCAGTAAGAGCTACAATAAAAATAAAGGTAAAATAATTATTGACATATTTGTGTTATCATTATAACATATTGTTATGTTAAAAATAAAAATTCCTTGGGAAATATTAAAATCAACTTTAACCGTTTTAGCTGTTTCATCAATTGCTGGTCTTGGAGTATACCTTATTAATGGTAAATTTTGGTCAGCATTTCTATTGATATTTGCACTACAATATATTGTTTTTACGTTTATCGGAACAATAATTAAAAATTATTTTACTCAAAAAACATACCAAAAGCAACTAGATACCCTTGAAAATCTTTCTACTATATTAGAATGTGCTTATTGCGATAAGTCAAATGTAATGACTTTCTTACCCGATCAGAATGAGAGAGCAGAATTTGAATGTGTATCTTGCAAAAAGAAAAACCTAGTGAATATACAATTCGTAGTAGCTAGAGTAACAGAACCAGTTATAGTTAATAACCTAACAAGTCCCTCTCTACTTCCTTTACAAGATGAAAACAAATAAAAACTGGAAAGTGATTCACGAAGAAACATCAATGTGGGCTAGATGGATAGCATTATATGAAGCTATAAATCTAATCGCAGATAAATGCGAAGAAAAGGGTATGGATTTCGATGATATTGTTTTTAAACCCTTAGAGATAAGAGATTACATCTCTTCTACGGAAGATATTATAGCAAGAAAAATTCTCAATCAAGAATATAATATTGATATTCCTTTCTCCGAAACTAATGAGAAAACTGAACATCAGTATGTTTAATAATCTCCGTAAACATTAGTGTTACTACAAGGATTATCTTCAGGATAATTGAAATTACTTTGAGCTAAAGCTTCTAGTGCATCATTATCATTAATAGGTTTATTGCCAACACCAGAACCGGGTGATCCATCTTCGTAACTGTAATCGTAACGTTTCGCTTTGAAAAACCAAACATAATGTCCACCCAAAGGATTGATTACAAATTCATCTATTACTTCTGTTAATTCATAAACAGAAGCACCTCTTTTAGGCCAATTAATACGATCACTACCAAATTCAGATAACTGCAAAAGATCACTTGGTTTAGGTTCACTAGATAAACCAAATACCGAAGTAAAATCTTCCGGATGTATAACACCATTCAAATCACTGTCAGCGATTATACCAAATTTAGAAAGCAAATAAGAGTCATTAGTAAGATTTAATAAAACTATCATCGATTGACTATTTAAAAATCCAGCATCAGGTTCTTCTCCATATAGAACGTTCATTCCTGATAGAGCAGATTTATTAACAAAATAATTTATTTGCTGACCATATATATGAATTTGTTCTTTCCACCATATACTGAAAAGATTTCTTTCATTTTGATTTCGTGATTTATCTAAGTAACGAAGTGTTTCCATTTCAATTTAAATAATATTGTTTTCTAATAGGACAAAATCCTATTACTACTAAAAAGTTTTCATTACTATTAAGACGTAATGGGCCTTTTGTTTTTACGTTTTCTGGTGTTATATGAGGATGATCTTTAAATATTTTCATTGCCTCAAATTCAGGTATCCATCTTCTGATTCCTTTTTTTGCTGCTTCTATCTTTGGATTCTTTTTCTTTTTATGAACTGCTGCAACCATAGGTCCAATTTTATCCCCTGTGATTCTACTTCCCATCATTCTATTCAACGAATGATGATGAGGTGTTTCCAAACCAAGTTCATCTTTTTCCAAAAAGAATTGTTTAAAGTTCATTATTAATACTTACAATAAAAAACCCCTCCGAAGAGGGGTTTTCTAATTTATTTTTAATTTATCTTAGTTTTGATCGAAAAGATATTTGCCTGTCTGAACTGCACCTACATTATTGTCCTTTGCTTGGAGTTTGCTGATACCTGAATCATTTTTGAAATCTTCAGGCTTACCTGTTACTTTCTTACCCTTTACAACTTCTGCTTTTTTGCCGTTTGACTTTACTGGTGTTGCTGTCTTGATGTAAGAACTTGCTTTCTTGGTGAGACCAGCTTCTAATTTTTCCTGATCTACGAGAGCATGACCGAGAACATCAGCTTCTACTGCTTCTTCACTGACTTCCTCTTCTTCGTCTTCATGGTCTTCGTGATCTTCATCGGACTCTTCTTCATCCTCATGACCTTCATGTTCTTCATCCTCATGACCTTCATGTTCATGGAGTTTGTCTTCTAACTTTGTTACGAGTTCTTTGATTTTTGAAATAAGTTCTTCGAGAGATTCGTGTTCTTCCTCTTCTTCTGATTCATCATCACTGAAATAGTCGTCATCTTCTTCCTCATCTTCGTCTTCGGAAGAACGACCGATTCCTTCAGGACCACCAAAATCACTATCAGGGGTTAATGTGTTATCTGTTTCTGTTGAAAAATCAAATGTATCTTCGGAAATGATTTTCTTGAAAAGTACATCAAATGGATTGTTGGATTCCTTATTGAGCTTATCACCCTTGATTGTTAAATCCTTTGTCGAATCGTCAGCTTTCTTAGGTGTTGATTCGGAACCAGCTGTAGTCAATTCAGAAGGAGCCTCTTCGGGATCTTTGATTTCACCATCAGCTGCTTCTGGACCAGAATCAGCATAGAAATTGTGGGTGTTTTTATCATTTTCGGAATGACCAAATGGTTTTCCTACTTGCTTTTTGGTTGCGTCTACTGCACCACTGGATGCGTTTTCATTAATTACCTTGAGGTAAGCTGTTTGAAGGGGATCGAATTTCATAGTGTTGTTTACAATATTTACTCTTCGCTAATCCCATTTCTACAAATTTTTTATTTTTTTACTAATCCAATTTTTAAATTCTTCTTTGAGGTTTAATGTTATATTAAAAACTCTTTCAAATAGCTTCGGATCTTCTTTATAACTTTCCTGAGATTCTTCCATATAATCCGTAGTATACTGCCAATTCCAAGATAGTTCATTTGGAACTTCAAACCCGTAAAACTTTAAAACTTGTTTTTGTGTTTTTATAACATTTGCTCCGTTCCAATTATGACCAGTTAATATTATACCAGCTTCTATTTTTTCTATAACATTATCTTCTTCTAATGTTGTCCATCTATTTTCAAGCCAATTTAATCTTTCAATTAATTTTTGATAAAAAGCATTAGTTTGTCCCCAACGAACAGAACCAAAAAATAAAACCACATCAGATTCAAATAATTCTTTTGTTATTTTCCAAAGCTCATCTTCTTTATGTGCCCAAGATACCCAACAACGATGATAACCGGAAGGATTTTTTTGTTTATTTTTTAATAGTGTGTCTTTAACACCACATACATTTCCTTCAGATTCACTTACATTACCAGAACAAGGTAAAATATTCAAGTCAGGAATATTCAAAATAACAACTTCAATATCATACTTTTCCAATTTATCTTTTATGTATTGTGCGAGTTTAGTGCTTTTCGGTGTGTCTTTAGATTTAGGTGAACGATTACTCGTTGTTAAAAGAAGAACTTTATTTTTATTTTTTAAATATTCTACTGTTATGTTTAAATTTCTCATATAAAATAAAGATACTTATGCGTTATTCAACATAATGAGTGCTTCTTTAGAATAATCTAGAGGTTCATATAAAACATAATCATCCTTACCAGCGACCCAAACAATACCAAGATCATCAATTTTAAAATTAGTATTTTTTTCAAATATTATTTTATATAGATGCAATTGAAGTGAATATTTTGATAATTCACATTTAGGAATATGCTCAAAAGGAGATAGTAAAGATTCTCCATATGAATTTGTCTGTTTGATTTCTTTATTTGTTTTATAGTCAAAAAGAGCAAATGTCCCTTTTTCTTTATTAAAGGAAAGATTATCTATAGTTCCACAGATACCAAAATCCTTATCACCAATAACAAATTCCGACTTGATCAAAATGAATTTTTCTTTCCACCATTCATAAAAATTATTAAAATTTCTTATGAGTAGAGCCATTTCATTATAATAATTAACTAATTGATCTTCATGCCAATATCCATCACATTTATCTAAATTTGTTGGATTGGATAAGTGTTGTATCAATGCCTTCTTATCAATTGGAATTTGTCTTCTTTCAAAGAAGTTTTCAACATAAAGATGAAATTCAGAACCCTTATGACATGAATAATTTTTATTAGCTTCCCATTTATATAGAACATCCTCTATCAAAACTCCATCTTTTTTCGCAGTTCTTGCTGCATTTGTTTCAGAATCAAATTTCTTTTCATATTGAGAAATCAGACCAGAAACAGATTTCTTAGCAGGTAATCCGTCAATTTCATATTTGTGATTTTTCTCGAAGAATTTTATTCCAGAGAAACAATTATACAAATGAATTAGACTTTTGAAATCAGGCTCTTCCAAATCCAACGACTCTGTCTTTGTTTTCTTCATCAGGTTTTTCCTCGTTAAGATCTACTTCCTTTTCAAGATTATAAATGTCAGCAACAGCCATAGGCTTTGTGATGCCTTCTATCGTGTCCTTCTTATATGAAAGATGTTTTGCAAGTTTCTTTGAATCTGAAACCGAAAGTTTACCAAACTCATAATCAACTTGAAGTCTTCCTTTTCTTCTAAGAGCAATGTCAATATCTTGTTTCGGACAGTTATAAGTCAAGATAACGGAAGTCTTTAGAATATCACTAAGAATACCATCGGAAAGATTAAGAAGAGCGGACACAGCAGATGAATCAAGTCCATCACCCTGTCTTTTCATAATCGCCTTTTCAGCATCTTCCAAAATAATAATTGAATTTGATTTTTGAATCAAAACATTTAAACAGTTTGGGTCTGATGTGAAATTCTCAATCATAGTAGTTGGAATATAGATGAAATCTCTATTGATTTGTCCAGCTAGATATTTGATGTAGGTGGTTTTCCCTGTGCCGGGTGGACCGTGAAACATGAACAAACCACTTTTATTATTAGTCAAACGTTCCTTAATTGTAGAATCTACTTCTTCAAATTTGCTACCATAATTAAGTTTAAGATCAATTCCCTCTGGAACATTTACATTAATTGGTTGGAATGAATATTCGCCATATTGATCCTTGATGAAAAGATGAACTCTTGATCCGGTTTCTGTTACAGTGAACTTTTCAAAATCCTCAAAATGAAAATCCTGAACAGAAGATGGAGCAAAAATCGCAACGTCGAACTTTCTTTCCACAGAAGGTTTATGATTTCTAATCTCATCTTCTTCCCTAGAAGAAGCAAATCTAATTGGAACTCCTCCAATATTAACTTGATCTATTTCGGAATCACCACCCCTATCGGATAGTTTTACAAAAATATCTTTATAAGAAAACCAAAATGCACCACCCCTAAATGCAATTTTATTTTTCGTAATATAACTGATTTTACCAGTTGCACTAAACTGAATTAGCTTGCCTTTCTCAAAAAGATAATGGAAAATCTTTTCACTATAAGTATCATCCAAATAAAAAACAGAAGGAAATGTGTCATTATTGTTTGTAATATAACGCATTATCGGAAAATCATTTCCACTTGAAACATTATAGTAATCTTTATCCTTGTTTAGGTTCTTATAGATTTTTGTTTGCTTTATATCGAACATATGAGAATATTAACAGCTGTCCTCTTCATGTTCAAGTATTTTTTTGAGATTGACTTATTTTTTTAAAATGATATCATTCTGTGAATGAAAAAACTTATACCGATATTCATATTTTTAGATATAGTTTATGTAGTTTCATCTCCATTTCTTTTAATTTGGAGTTTTAATAATCTGTTTAAATTGAACATAGAATATAATTTTAATACTTTTTGTTCAATGTTCATCATTATCAATATATTACATGAACTCATATCTACAAATAGATATAAGAAAAATGAATAAATATATTGGATGAAAAAGCTAACCAAAACACAAATTAATAAACTTTATGATCAATGTTTGAATTTAGCTAGAAGAAAACCACCTGAATTTTTCTTATTTAAGAAATTAAGAGGTGCTGATGGTCTTTGTAACTGGGATGATATTACTATAGATCCACGTGGAGAAGTCATAGCAACTGCATATCATGAGTTAATCCATTATCTAGAACCAGATTGGAGTGAAACTCAAGTTATGTATGCTGAATCCAGATTACGTAATAATTTAACTTATTTGGATCATGCTAGATTTTTAAAATATATTAGTATGAAATTATACAAATCCGAACTACAAAGATCAATTACCAAAAAAACAAAGAAAAATAAAAAACCAACAAAAATTAAAAAATAAGAGTTGTTTTGATAGGGAAGTTCAGCTAGAATACTAATAAGTATTAGTATAAATTATGAAAAGCGAACTAACTAAGATATTTGACGAACAAATCAGCCGTAAACCTAACCTCTATCCTTGGACAGAAGAATTCATCGAAGCAATGCACAATGGCTTCTGGACTGACAAAGAATTCTCATTTAAATCAGATGTTCAACAATTCAAAGTAAATCTCACAGAACAAGAAAGAGAAATTATTATTCGTACTCTCTCAGCAATCGGTCAAATTGAAATTGCAGTCAAAACTTTTTGGGCAAAGCTTGGAGAAAATCTTCCACATCCTGCCATGCAAGATCTTGGGTATGTGATGGCAAACACAGAAGTTATTCACAATAATGCTTACGAAAGACTCCTTTCTGTACTCGGACTTGAAGATGTATTTGAAGAAAACTTGAAACTTGAATGGATTCAAGGTCGTGTAAAATATCTTCGTAAGTATACCCACAAGTATTACAAAGATTCAAAGAAGCAATATCTTTATGCAATCATTCTCTTTACTTTATTTGTCGAGAATGTTAGTTTGTTTTCTCAGTTCTATGTAATCAATTGGTTTGCTCGTTTTAAGAATGTTCTTAAAGATACAGATCAGCAGGTGAAATATACTCGCAACGAAGAGAACATTCATGCTCTTGTTGGTATCAAAATCGTCAACACCATTCGTCAGGAATATCCAGAACTTTTTGACGAAGATCTTGAAAACAAAATAATACAAGAAGCAGGTGAAGCATTTAAGTCTGAAGCAAAGATTGTTGATTGGATGATTAATGGAATCCAAGAAGATGGACTCACTGCTCCTATTGTTAAAGAATTCATCAAGAATCGCATTAATGAATCACTTGTTCAAATTGGTTTCAGAAAAGCTTTTGAAGTTGATAAGGAAATTCTTAAAGAAACAAAATGGTTTACAGAAGAATTATTTGGAAATAATATGACGGATTTTTTCCACCAAAAGCCAACTGAGTACTCAAAAAAGGATCAATGTTTTGATGAATCTGAATTATTTTAATATTCTACAGGTCGAGTAGAGTAAGTATAAATATGGCAATACCATATTTTTATATTATAAGACATAAACCAACTAAAAAATATTATGCTGGTTGTAAAATAAATTCATCAGCAGATTCATCAAATTTTATGACTGAATCTGGATATAAGACTACTTCAAAAATCATAAAAGATTTGATAAAGAAAGATGGTATAAATTCATTTGAAGTTTTAAAAATAAAACATTTTAAAACACCAGAAGAAACTTTATCATATGAATCAAGATTCTTAATAAAAGTAAATGCTGCTGAAAATCCAAGATTTTTTAATAAACATAATGGTGGTAAAAACTTTGTAAACAAAGGAGGTTATAGATTATCGGAAGCTACAAAGAATAAAATGAGAAAACCTAAATCAAAAGAAACTATACAAAAACAAAAAGAAGCCTTAAAGAAAAGAAGTAAAGAATCTTGGAAGAAAATGGTAGAAACTCGTAGAAAAAAAGGTTTACCTTGGATTTCTGACAAACAAAGAGAAAAAGTAAAAGAATTCAACAAAAGATATTGGAATGAAAAAACAAAAGAAGAACAAAGACTTAGAATGATAGAATTCTATAAAAAAAATCCTATTTCCGAAGAAACAAGAGAAAAACTTAAAAAAGTTAATGCTGGTAAAAATAATAATATGTTTGGTAAAACTCACAACGAATCAACTAGAGAAAAAATGAAACTAGCTTGGGCTAAAAGAAAAGAGAAAAACAAACTAAGTATTAATTTATGAGAGATAACGATTCTGTTCTATTAGAGGATGCTTATATATCATTATATAAATCTATTTTAGAAAATAAAGAAATTTATAATGATATTTCTCCTATATCACCCGATGATGTATACCATAATGCAGTCGAAACTGGTGATATGGAAAAAGTGCAATTTTTGGTAGATGAAGCCGCAAAGAAGGCTGGATATAATGTAGGTCCAGTGTTTCACGGAACAAATTCTGATTATTTTACAACATTTGACTCATCAAAGGCTAAAGTTCTACTTGCGGGAAAGGGATTCTATTTTACCAACTCAAAAAGAATATCGTCTAGATATGGGAAGAACGTAATCTCTGTGTACTTACGAATAAATGATCCAATTATAAACGACGAAAATGGAAATCTAGTTGGTGTTAGGGGAACCGATGAAGGAGACTCTAGATGGATAAAGGGTGGTTTTCCCGGCACAAACAAAGGAGAAGAAATCTTTTTAGTTCGCAGTCCAAATCAAATCAAATCCGCAGACCCAACAACTTATGACAATAAAGGTATTCTGATCCCGCTTTCACAACGCTTTAATTCACAAAGCAAAGACATCAGATATTAAAATTTGATTGATATTCATCAGGATTTTGATAAGATATACATATCAAATTATGAGTACCGAAACGCATCAGTCAGAGATTTACTGGCTCTTGCGTAATAAGAAAAATTTTAAAAGAAAATAAGGTTTCAACCAAAAAACCCTTGTTTAAATCTGAATCATCAGTATAATATTACTATAACATTTTATGACAACAACACAAGAACCATACTATTGGCTTAATAAAGATTCTATTAAATTTTTACATAGAGGATATCTACTTGAAGGAGAAGAACCAAAGAAAAGATATAGAGACATTGCAGAAACATCAGAAAGAATTTTAAAGATAAAAGGATTTGCTGATAAATTTGAAGATTATGTATCTAAGGGATTTTACTCTTTGAGTTCTCCTATAGTTTCAAACTTTGGTCGCAAGCGTGGACTTCCTATTTCATGCTTTGGGTCTTTTGTTCCTGATACAATGGAAGGAATTTTGGAAAAAATTTCTGAAGTTGGAATGATGACAAAGGTTGGTGGTGGAACATCTGCTACATTTGGTGCTCTTCGTCCTAGAGGTACTCCTATTTCTTCTGGTGGAGAATCTACTGGTTCTGTTCATTTCATGGAAATGTTTGAATCGTTGATGAATGTTGTTTCTCAAGGCAATGTTCGTCGTGGATCGTTTGCAGCTTATCTTCCGATTGATCATGGTGACATTGAGGAGTTCCTTCAAATTCGTGGTGAAGGAAATTCCATTCAAAATCTTTCTATTGGCGTTTCTGTTACAGATGATTGGATGAAATCCATGATTGATGGAGACAAGGAAAAACGCAGAATTTGGGGTCTGGTCTTAAAGAAAAGATTTGAATCAGGTTATCCTTATATCTTTTTTAAAGATAATGCCAATAATCAAGCACCACAAGTTTATAAAGACAAAGGATTAACAATTACTCATAGTAATCTTTGTAGCGAAATTATGCTTCCTAATTCTGAAGATGAATCATTTGTTTGCGATTTATCTTCTATGAATCTTGAACGTTGGGAAGAATGGAAAGACACCGATGCAGTAGAAACCATGATCTGGTTTTTGGATGCAGTTATGGAAGAGTTTATTGAAAAAACTGAGGGGATGAAATTTATGGATGCTCCTAGAAAGTTTGCAATTCGTCATCGTGCGTTAGGTCTCGGTGTACTTGGTTGGCACTCTCTTTTACAATCCAAAATGATTGCATTTGAATCTATGGAAGCAAAGTTCCTTAATGGAACTATTTGGAAAACCATTCGTGAAAGAGCAGACAAAGCAACTACTGAACTTGCTCAAAAATATGGAGAACCAGAAATTCTAAAGGGTTATGGTCGTAGAAATACAACAACTCTTGCTGTTGCTCCCACAACTTCATCATCATTTATTCTTGGACAAGTATCTCCAAGTATTGAACCAAATAATAGTAACTACTATGTTAAGGATCTTGCTAAAGGAAAATTCTCATACAAGAATCCTTATCTTAAAAAACTACTAAAAGAAAAGGGTAAGAATGACGAAGAAACTTGGATGGACATTCTCAAACATGGTGGATCTGTTCAACATTTGGATTTCTTATCAGATCATGAAAAGGAAGTATTCAAAACATACGAAGAGACATCCCAGAAAGAAATCATCATTCAAGCTGCTGGTCGTCAGAAGTATATCGATCAAGGTCAGAGTTTGAATGTTTTAATCCCTGCTGGTACGCCACCAAAGCTTGTTAATGAACTTAATATATTTGCTTGGGAGCAGGGTATTAAGTCTCTTTATTACCAGAGATCAACTAATCCTGCAAAAGAGCTTGCGAGAAGCATAATGAGTTGTCAATCATGTCAAGCATAGATTTAAACCTTTATATAAATAAAATATACGGTTCTTATACAGTTAAGAAATTTATTAAATTTCGTAATTATAAAACTAGTAGATGTCCTATATATGAATGTTTATGTGAATGTGGTAAAGTAAAAAATGTGATGTTATGGGATTTAAGAAGAGGTACATCTAATTCTTGTGGATGTTCAAGAATCAAATCTGCGATAAAAAGATTTAATAAATCTGGACCAGAAAAGGTTATAAAAAATTACAAATATCATGCAGAAAAAAGAAATTATAATTTTGATTTAACAAATGAAGAATGTATTAAAATTATGGAAAGTAAATGTTATTATTGTGGAACTTTACCTAAAAATACTATAAAATCTTTTAATAATCATGCAAAATATAAATATAATGGAATAGATAGAATTGATAACAAAAAAGGTTATATATTAGAAAATTGCGTATCTTGTTGTTATCAATGTAATCGTTGCAAATCGGATTTATCTTATGATGAATTTATTAATTGGATAAAAGACATTAATAAAAATTTAAATCTTGTAAATCCTGTGAAGCTTGATTAGAATAAGTAGAATTATTCCCCTATAAGGGGAATTAAAATACATAATCTAAACATATGAGCAATCTCAATAGGACAACCGTATTGGTTCTTAATAGAAACTGGCAAGCTATTCATGTTAAGTCACCAGCTGATGCTTTATCCATGATGTATACGGATTCTGCAACAGGGTTAGATATTTTGGGTGAAGATCAAATGATCCCATATAAATGGAAAGATTGGGTTAAACTACCTTATGATTCAGAATCCGAATACGTAAAAACTATTAATGGCGACATTAAAATCCCTAAAGTTATTGTTTTATGTAAATTCAATAAAGTTCCAATGAAGAGACCAAAATTCTCTCTTAGTGGTGTTTGGGTTCGTGATGGCGGTGTATGCCAATATACTGGAAAAAAGCTTTCAAAGAACGAAGGTAATGTAGATCACGTTATGCCAAGAAGTAGAGGTGGTAAAACTGATTGGAGTAATTGCGTTCTTGCTCATAAAGAAGTTAACGCACAAAAAGCTAATAGAACGCCCGAAGAAGCTGGGCTTAAGTTGATTAAACCACCAGCTATTCCTAGACATATGCCAACGACTTTTTATATTAAAAATAAGCATAATATTAAAGAATGGAACATGTTCCTTAATATTGAATAATATGAATTGGGAACAATATGCTCTTAAACTAGCAGAAGTAGCTGCTCTTAAATCTAAAGATCCTTATCAAACAGTTGGTTGTTGTCTACTTCGACATGATAATAGCATTGCATCTTTAGGTTATAATGGATTTCCTGCTGGTATGGAAGAAGATTGGTCTAATCGTGATGAACGTAGAAAATATGTTGTTCATTCTGAAATCAATGCCCTTCGTTATATAAAGCCTGACGAATGTTATTTAGCAGCAACTACATTACTACCATGTAATGATTGTTTAAAGTCTCTTGCTGCTTATGGCATCAAGAAAATCATTTATAAAGATGTTTATAAATTCGATCCCTCTACTTTAGAACTTGCTGAGAAGTTCGGTATATCTTTATACCAAATTAAGCCTTGATTTCAGGCTTATAGATTAAAGCATTGGTTGTCTTAACTAGATTGCTTTCTGAAATAGCAATCATTTCTTCCATCCAAGGTTCAATAACACTACCCTTTTCAATTGCATCCAAAGCTTGATGTGCATGTGCAATCATAGAACGAAGACGAGTCTGAACCATTTCGATTTTTTCATGCTCTAAATGTTCTAAATCATGATGTTCACTACCTTCATGACCAACATTATGATTTACAAAATCCTTTACTTCTTCTGGTGAAATTTCCACGGAAGCAATTTCATCATATGCTTCCATTAAATTTTGGATGTCTTTTTTATTCATTAATAATACTTACACTCAACAGTGTAAGATTATTAAAAATTTCCATTAAATTCATATGTTCCCATATGGGAAAGCTTTACCCAAGGAGCCATCCAAATTTTAATATCATTTTCCCTAGCAACTTTACAAAAAGCATAGTCTTCTGACAAAAGTCTCTTAGATTTTTGATCTATAAATACAGGAAAAAAATTATAAATTACTTGTCCTATTGTTTCCTCGCTGTTGTCATTTAAATAATTCTCAACAACAGTTGAAAGTTTCTCCAGAACGTTTCTTTGAATTAACATAAATCCAGTTCCACCATTCCATATTTCTATGGGTTCCTCTGGATTTTTAATTGATTTTGCTCCATATTCGTAATCTTTAAAGTTTACAACAAACCCACCAGTATGGAATTGCAATTGATTTGGTTCAATGTTATTTTTTACTGCATTTGATATTCTACTCCAATTTATAAATTTAGCAGGATAAACACCACATATAATTTCTTTATCAGACTGCATCATTCTTAAAATGTCACTCGGATTGAATTTAATATCACCGTCAATAAACATTAAGTGTGTAAAATCTGTTTGTTGTAGAAAATTAGTAGCTAAAGTATTTCTAGCTCTTTGAATAAGAGATTCATTGGATATAGTACCCAAAGAGCATTCGATGTTTATATTTTTAAAAAACAAAAAAGTACTGAGAATGGATTTCATGTATTCACCATGACACATTCCACCATACATAGGAGTTGCTATAAATAATTTCATATTAATCTAATACTAATCTTTTGTTTTCAATGATGCTATGAAGCTCATCACGAATTTTTAAAAATGCAGAATCTTTATTATCTTCGCATTGATCAGTTCCATACTTAATATAACTGCGAAGCAACTGATCTAGATCCCATACGACTAATTTCCAATCAGTTCCGTGTATTGCATCAAGATGTTCCTCCTCTTCTTCTGGTAAATTAAATTCGAGTGTTGCTTTCATTTTAGATTCTTATAAAGATTATCATATGCACCAATAGATTCCAATGCCTTTTTTCTTCTTTTTTCTTGTGCTGCTAAATAAAAATTAGGTAGATCTGTATCGATAGGTTCAGCATCACCATTTTCATCGATTTCAAGAACTTGATTAAGTCCGCAATCAATGTTTGCATTACACCCACCAAGATCATACCACATGGTAATCTTTTGCATAGTAGGAGTATGTCCAAAAACTTGTTTAAATCTTCTAGAAACATGACCTTCTTGGTAATCATCACACCAAAGAATACCTCCAACCTTTTGTGTACCACCACGACAACGACCTACAGCACCGATGATTTCATTCCAATTACGATTAAGATAATCATCCTTAGCTTTTGCAATTTTATCAATAATGACATCATTACTCATACCTTTTAATGGATGTTCAAACCAATGAGGATGAATACCAGCATGAGTGAACCACCAACCATTTCCATAATGAGCAAATTTGATTTTATCCCAATCAGATTCATTCATAATACGATTAATAGCATCATCTTTTTTCATATCATATCCCGAACAATTATAAATGTTCTGCATATGACCATTTTCATCTTTTTTACAATTCAGATAAGAATAATTAATATCATGATTACCCATTAAATGAATACGATTGGGTTTATCAAGCGATTCTTTGAGCCATCGAGCAGTTTGTGTTGCGTCTTCGGCGGTATCATAAAAATCATCGAAGTAATCACCTGTAAAAATTACAGTATGAGTTTTATCGTACAACGATGCAATTTGTTCAGCTTCAACCCAATGATTATGGATATCGCCTATAGCTATAATATTCATTAGAGATTCCTATAAATAAAAGATTGTATTTTTTTGCAGGATTCACTCAAATTATGAAAAAATCTTGCTATGAATCTTATGAAATGATTATATCCATCAAACGTGATCATGTTCAAGAATTTTCTAGAACGAGTACGAAAACTTTTTGCATCTCTTTCAAATATATCTTGAATGTGTTTAGCGTCCTCGTCTAATTGTTTCTTTGTCTTATAAAGACTCTTTTCAAATAAAGTGATTTTATCTAGCTTACCTTTTACAAAGATAGCTTTAAATTCAATCCAGTATTCATCTCCGTTATTATTAGGAATATGATCATAAAAATATATATCACCTGTATGTTTTACTTTTTTATTAACTCTGCTTTCTTCTACGAATTTGTGAGGCCACCACCAACGACCTTTGTGACCCTTTGGTTTAGGATTTTCAACCCAATGACCTTTAATGATCTCGTTATATAGATAGCCTTTATCACTAATCAAATAATTGGACAATGTACACTCCAAATCCTTTGTTTGATATCTGATTTCATTAAAATCAATATTACTGAATTGTTTTGCCATAGTTTTGGTAATAGGCAAAATTGCTTTACATTTAATAGAATCGAACATTCCCATAGAACAACTATTTTATATGATAATTGTATAATGTCAACGATAAATATTCTATATGGCAACACTTTCAACTATTTTATCACCAGCTAGTGCATCTTATCCACTTAACCCAAATGTAGCTTATTCTAACTCATGGGTTCAGGTTAGCAACGATCAAAATAGGGCTTTATTTGCAATGGCTACATATGAAGTAAATGGTATGAATGGTGGAACCTATTTTAGTGGAGCTAGTGCTTATGTTGGTAATTGGTATGCTATCCAAATGCTTGCTGATACTACATTTACAACTTTATCTTCTACAAATTGGAATGGAGCGGTTATCAGTAATTCTGATACCTTCTCAAACGGTACTGTTATATATGGTAACTTCACAAAAGTTACTATCAATTCAGGAAGAGCAATAGGATATAATTTTTAATATGTCAAAATTAGGATTAAGATTGGGGATTAAAAAATCAGCAGCCACTTCTACGACTGCTAGAGTTATTGCCAAAAAAGTAACTGGCAAATAATTAATTTTCATTAAAAAAGCCTGATTTTATTATTTTAAAATCATCTTTACTATCTTCAAATACTTTTTTAGCTAATTCATCAGAATTATCTTTCAAATCGTAATTTATTCTCCAAGATCCAGTGTTATCGTATAACCAAAGATTGGTACTGTTTATTGGATATACATATTCAACAAAGGAGTGTCCATGAATATTTTTATCGCCTTCGCTTTTTAAAGTAAACAATACATGAACAATTCTCAACCATATTCCATATTTCTGAAATTTCTCTTTTAATAATATAGCAGATAAGAAGCAAGAATTAGGTAAAGCTTCTACTTCGGGTTCTGGTTGTTCTAAAGGTGCTAGATCTCTGGATATAGAAGTACTAGATGGTATTACAAATAATAATACTATAATTGTTAGTATACTATAAAAACATTTATTCACCTATTAATATTTACACATTAATAGAATCAAAATGGTGGAGGTAAGGAGATTCGAACTCCTGACATTCTGCTTGCAAAGCAGACGCTCTACCAACTGAGCTATACCCCCGTAAATTATACTTATTAACTTAATCTAAGATATATTAAAATTCAATTAAAAATCTAAAGTTTCAGCATCATTCTCATGAAGAATAATACCATCTTTAGTTACATACATTCCATCTGTCATATAAATAATTTTTCTAGAATCATTCAAATCTGAAATTTCTAAACCACCGTATTCTTTCCACATTTGCTTACTCCATTCCAAATCATCTTTTGATTCTTTGATTCTTTTTTCCCAAAGTTTTTGGGCTTTTTTTGTTTTTGGTTTCCAGTTTTTCATAAAAAAATATTATTATATTAATATATAGTTGTCAATTAAAATTTGGCGGAACTGACGAGGAACGATCTCGCAACCTTATGCGTGACAGGCAGACGCTCTAACCAATTGAGCTACAGTTCCGTTTTATAGGACTAGTAGGGATCGAACCTACGACAAACACGTTATCAACATGCCACTCTACCAACTGAGTTATAGTCCTGAGAAAATGGTGGGAGATATAGGATTCAAACCTATGACTTTTTCGGTGTAAACGAAACACTCTATCGCTGAGTTAATCTCCCAAATACTATAATATATTAATACAATACATACTTATTGTCAAATTTTAATTTACCGAGCTTTTAATTTTGTAGAACTGGTCGGATAAATATTTATATGAAAAAATCATTTTGTTTAAATTGTAAAAAAGAAATAAATTACGATCCAAGTAAAAGTTTTGGAAAATATTGTAATAATAAGTGTCAAGCTGAATATAGATTTATTAACATAACGTCACCAAAAATAGAATCGGGAAATTGTTCAGAAGCAAAAACTTTAAATAAATTTTTATCAAAAACTAGAGGATATAAATGTGAAATTTGTAATTTATCTAATTGGTTAGATAAAAATATTTCATTACACGTTGATCACATTGATGGAAATTCTGATAATAATTTTCCATCAAATTTAAGATTACTTTGCCCAAATTGTCATTCTCAAACCGAGACATATTGTAGTAGAAATCGAAAAAACTCTAATAGATCATCTTATAAGAAAAGATATAGAATTAAAAATATAAAAAAGCAGCCGCTCTACCACTGAGCTAATCTTCCTTTATGTCCAAAGATAACTTCTATACTTAATCAAATAAGTAAAGTATTCCGTATCTTTTTCATGAATTCTCTTTTCTGCTTTATCGATTTCGTCACAATAATCTAAAAAATTAGACTTACTATAAATTGAATCAATATAATTCTGCATATGTTTTCTTTTTGAAGAAACCCACAAATAAATTTCTTCTAGCTTTTTATATACAGGATAATGTGTTTCGTAATAATCCCAAAAATTAGTTACACTACCCCAATCTTTTTTAAGTTTTTCATCCGTGTCTTTTAATGAACTTTCTATCATAGTAATTTGTTCAAGACCATTTTCTTCTTCGACGAATGAAATTACAACAGCAGAAAGAAAATCTTCAATACGACCATCAAGATCTTTCCATTCTTTAGTGATAGATTTTCTCAAAGAATCATGCCTTGGATTTACAAAGACATCAATCTTATGTTTAATATTCCAAATAAAATTTTCAATTCTGTCTTTGATTGTATTCATTAAAAAGTATATTAATCTGTTTGGCTGCTTTTTGCAAGTCTTTTGTTTCTTTTTTATTAAGATTTGCGTTCTCAATCAAATGTTCCGGTGTATTTGAAATGTATGCTTGGACTTCATCTTTAAACACTTTTGAATTGTAACCAATATCCAAGAGATATTTTTTTATTTTATCCAAAGAAGATTTTAAAATAGAATTCACAATCTTGTCTGCTCTTTGTTTATATTTTTTATGAAGAAAATAAAAAGCATGTGCTACTTCATGATCTATTGTGGTTTTTTCCTTCGGATGAGATCCTATTAGATAATATTTGTTTGATTCAAGCTGAATTTTATCATCAACTTCCGATATGATTTTATCATATTCATTAAAATCCTGTATTTCAAAATCATAATAACAATTCCATAGTGCTGTACATGGAACATTAAATCCAACCCAATCAACTGGATATGTAAACATACCATCTCCAAATTTCATGGAATACAAACGCATCAATTGTGATATTGTAAAATTATTTCCACGTATTTCTTTAAAAGGTGATTCATAGAATTCCTGAACTCTACAAAAAGTCATTGCTAAATCATAAGAGTTTTCCATCTCCAAAAGATAAACACCTTTATGAAGTTTTATTAGGTTATGTTTTATTTTCATTTTAAAATGCTGCCTCGCTAGGATTCGAACCTAAACAAAAAGCTCCAAAGGCTCTCGTGCTACCGTTACACCACAAGGCAATAAACTCCTTATATTTTACACCTATCTCCAGAAAAGACAATATCTTTTTCCGTTAATTCGGTATTCTCTATTAAATCTTTTACGAGATTTTTCTTAAATGGATTTAATCCAATTGAAACAAATCCACTATTATCAAAAGTATATCTGAATTCACCGACTTCTTCTAAAACATCACACTTGTTAATAATAATTTTATTTGCACCAGATAGATTAATAGCATCAATCAACTTTCTGACATTAAGCCAATTCACAAGTCTTTTTCTACCTGTTGTTGTGCCTTTTTCATTTCCGATTTCAATTATTTTATTTAGAATAGGATCATCCCATAATGATTCGGGAAATAAAGGATCAACACCACTCTTGGTATCGTATATTTTAGCAATACCTATGATATCACGAATCTTTTTTGGTGAGAATCCTAGGGAGCAAGCATTATGTGGAAATGTTTCAGAACTTGTTACATATGGATAATCACCATAGTTGATATCAAGCCAAATACTTTGAGCACCTTCACATAAAATTTTTCCTTTAAGTTTTCCATTCCAATGATATATTGGATCAATAGAAGAATCTTTGATTTGTAATCCGACTCTATTTGCCTTTGCAGCATAACACGGAGCAATACCTTGACCAGTAGTTCCTAGCTTTGGTTTTAGATAATCTACATCGAACTTAATATGATCTTTTGTGATTACATGAGCATGTGGATGTATCTTAACTAATGATGTATCAAAACCATTTTCTTTGAGATATTCTATCTCTTCATGGAATTTGTTAATATTGACTACACAATTAGGACCAATAATAGAAGGTTTATTGTGAAATACACCAGAAGGAATAAGATGAGTTTTATACTTTTTATCATTCAGATAAACAGTATGACCTGCATTTGGTCCACCGTTCCAACGACAAATCATATCGTAATCTTTTGCTAATGCACTAGAAATTTTACCCTTGCCTTCATCACCCCAAGCAAGACCTACAATGATATCAACATAATCAATCATTTTTTGGAAAAAGGAAAATTGGTGTTTTGTCTCCTACATATGCACCCATCATATTGAATTCCATATATTCATATGCTTCTTCATAAGACATATTATCTTTCATTAATTTTTTAATGATTAGTTCAGTATCATAAATCAAAATTTGACCTGTCCCAAATCTAAAACCTATGCCTACAATGCAATCATCATAACCATCAATTTTGATTACTTCTTCTTCTAAATCTAGTTTTTCTAAATTCATATTATTCAGGACAATCGAGCCAAGCTGGTTCTTTTCTAATGTGTTTTGATTGAGATTTGATCTCTTGACTCTTAATTGATCTAATCTCTTTTAGAATTTCTTTTGCTCTAGTATTAGAGATTTCAATCGTATCATTGCCGACTCTATCAGCAATTTTAGTCAAAACACTAAACATACCTTCGATGTCGCTTACAATATTTGCGTATTTCATTTTTATATTATGCTTTATTTGTTTATGGGATGCAAGAAAAAAATGGTTGCGTGTTGAGTTTTGTCCTAGGGATTGTCTCAAGATTCAACGAAGGATCGGAGATTCCCGATCAGCTTCCGTCTAAGCCTGTGTTTACCGTACATATCAAGAGTACAAACACACCAACAAGCAAACTCCTCCGATACGCCAAGGAATGACCTTGGAATTTGTTATGACAGGGATGGTTAATCCACCCTCAAACAGCGGTTGATATTGGCCTATAGAGCAACCTAGTCACCCGTTTGAACGGACGATCCTTTAGCTATCGGATCTGCGGACTGTCAAATTATGTAAAAGAACTATTATGATATTCTCATACTTTTCTGATTTTGTCAAATAAAAAAATTGGCTCCTGATACTGGACTCGAACCAATAACTTGCAAGTTAACAGCTTGCCGCTCTACCATTGAGCTAATCAGGAGTGAAATTCAATCTCTATATTTTATCATTATGTTCTAATTTATCAATAAAATTCTTAACATATTTTTCAACAATCGGTAAAATTTCGTTTGCATATCTACTATGAAGATATTTGTGATGAGTTGGGCATATAGGAATCAAATTTTCAACTCTATTATCTTTATGATTTCCGTTATAATGATGAACTTCTACTATTTTTGTTTCATCACAAGCAATACATTTTTTTTCATGCTTATTAAAACAAGTTGTTCTATATGTATGTTCTTTCCAATTTCCATTATTTTCACCAGTTCTGAAAAATTTATTTGAACAAGAATAAGAACAAGTTTTTTTATTTTCTTTTATTAAAGTTTCAAACTCTTTATTACATATTGGACACACTCTAACTTCTCTTGCTTTTTTGTGTTTGCAATCTTTACAAACATAAGAATTTATATCTTTAATTCTTTTTATTTCATAGTTCCATCTTTTTATATTTTCTTTACAAGAAATACATTGTATATACATACATATATTTACTCGTTAATGTATAATTTGAGATAAAACTCGGAACGACTGGAATCGAACCAGCAACCACATGTACCCAAAACATGCACTCTACCAAATTGAGCTACGTTCCGTTATGTATACCAATATATACGACTTTTTAAAGAAAGTCAAATATTATTTTGTAAATTCAAATCCTTCTGGATTTTTTTTGGTATAATAATCAGTAACATTTTTTTGAGTTGTTTTATCAACAGGATGACCTTTGTAAGCCCAACCATTAATACCATCCCAAACATATTTTCTACTCTTAAAAGTAACAGGTTGATTTAATCCTATTGAAATATTATTAGGTTTACCTGTTTTACCATATGTTACAACTTTAGGTTTCTCTGGTTCAGGTTCAGGTTTTTCTTCTGGTTCATCGTCGTAATCTGGTTCATCCACTCTATCTACAGGTTTCGTTGAACCTTCAGTATCAGAAGGCGGATAATCTATATCACTTGAAGTTAAAGGTTTTTCTGGTGCTGGTTTTACATATGTGCTCAACTGCTTATCTAAATCATCTTTAATAATAGAAACCATGTGGGCCTCAACTTTTTCGGGAGTTAATCCACTACGATTTAAATTTAATTTATTAAGATCATTTACGATTTCTGATGCAAGACTTTTAATCTGATCTGAATGTATTCTTAAAATCGTATTAATTTTTGCATCTTTTGATGCATTTCTTGCTTGTCTACGAGCATTGATTTGATCTTTTCGTAAAGCCATTCCGGTATTTTTAAGACCACTTGCTTTAGCAACATCAGCAGCCTTTCCCGCAGCATATGATCTTACTTTATTTTTTAAAGAACTCCAATTAGTCATTCCTGCTAACTTGGATCTAATCACACCAGCTTCATTTATTTGTTGCATTTTTTGGTAACTTTCAAAGATTGCGATATCGTCTTGTCTCATATTTTAATACTTACTCTTATGTGGTGTAAAAATGGAGCGTCAAGCAATAGAGCAACAAAAAAGAGTAGAAAATTAAAATTTAAAAGATAAGTATTTATATGGAATTTTTAATACCAATTGAAAAATTTAAAGATTTTAAAGATATACCTTGCAAATGTGCTTTTTGCAAAAAAACATTTAACATCACGAAATCTGAAGCTAGGAGACACATAAAAGGAACTAGAATAGTTAATTGTTGTTCAATGGAATGTAGAGTTAAATTAGCCACTAAAAAACAAAACGTTTTATGTGCTAATTGCAATAAAGGGTTTTTAAAAAAATTAAATGAATGTAAAAAAACTAAAAATAATTTTTGCACTAGATCATGTGCAGCTATTTTTAATAATAAAAACAAAACTCACGGTAATAGAAGATCAAAGCTAGAATGTTGGTTAGAGAAAAAATTAAATCAATTATATCCAAATTTAGAAATTCACTACAATAGAAAAGACGCTATTAAAAGCGAATTGGATATTTATATACCGTCATTAAAGTTAGGATTTGAACTTAATGGTGTATTTCATTATGAACCCATATTTGGAAAAGAAAAATTAAAATCTATTAAAAATAATGACAATAGAAAATTTCAAGCTTGTATTGAAGAAGGTATAGAACTTTGTATTATAGATGTAAGCAAATTAGGGTATTTTAAAGAAAAATATGCTAATGAATTTTTAAATATAATTTTAAAAATTATAGAGAGTGCCGTGTCAGAGTCGAACTGACCATAAAGGGTTTTGCAGGCCCTTGCCTAACCGATTAGCTTACGGCACAATTAAAAATGGCGGGTAGCCGAGGTGTCGATCCCCAAACCTTTCACAGTTCCAACTGTTTTCAAGACAGTGACCAAGGCCGCTTGGTTTGACTACCCAATTAAAATTTTGGAGGAACGAGTGGGATTTGAACCCACGGAAGTTTATTAGACTTCGGAATTTTAGTAGAATTCTGCTTTAAACCACTCAGCCACCGTTCCAACTATTTTCTATATTTATGATAAGCATACCACATTACAATACAGCATGCAAGTCCAAAAAAATAATTTATCAATAAATAAATTCCACTATCAGAGAGGACAACGTATAAAAATCCAAATATGTAACCAAATATACATAAAAGTATCATTGGTAAAGATACATCTTTAGTTGATTTTGATTTCAACATTTTATAAATCTGAGGAATATACGAAAAATTAAAACAAATTGTACACAATAATCCCGTGATTTGTTTTAGTGCCTCCTTCACATATATATTTAGTGCCTCTGGTGCTCAATTTCGAGGCTAAAGAAACTTAGTCAACCTTAATATTTATAATTTTAAACAAAAAATTAAAAAAAGCAAATAATAAACAAACCACCCACAAAAAAAATGTTAACGAAAAAAATGAAAAAACCAAAAAAAATAAAATTACACTTTCATCCGGAGTTAACACATTAATACTTACAACTATAAATATTAGTATGAGTTACTGTGATTTTTCATGTAAAAAAATTGCGGATGACTATTATTTGGTCTTTTTAGAAAGAGAAGACACCAAAGAAGAAATAGGTGGTTTTACTGATGGTAATATTTTTATCTACCCAAAGTATAAAGGATGGGGATTGGGTTTTGTTATAAGAAAATTTATGGAAGAGAATGGAGGGCCATGTCGGTAATGCTCCGACTTATCTAGTTTGGAAGACTAGCACATTACTTTTATGTTAATAGCCCGTAGATTGGGTGGTCTGAGTAACGCTCTCAGCGAGTCAATTAAGACATTAGATTTACAGTCTAAGCCGCCTCTTTAACGGTATACCCACCCTTAATAAAATTATTTAAAGAATCATTTATAACCTCTGAAACAGTAATATCTTTTTGGATTGATTCGTTTATAAGAAACTCAAGAATATCTCTAGGATAATCAGAAAGATCAATTTCAACTGGAACAAACTTCTTCAATTCTATACTTCCATCTTCATGTGAAATTACTGAAAACTTATCACCAACTTTAATTCCAAGTTGTGCAATATCATCTTCATCAAATTGAATCAATAAGTCTTTACTCTGTTGTAGTTTTTTAAACATATTATTTGTGTTTGTTCAATTCTTCTATAAGGAAATTTTTAGTTTTTGGTCCAATATATTTTCCTACTTGTTTACCTTCTTTGAAAATAAGAATAGTCGGAATTGAATTTATAGAATATTTTATTGCCGAATTTGGTGATTCATCAACATCACACTTTGTGATTTTAGCATCAGTATATTCATGTGAAATCTGATCAATTATAGGTGTGAACATTTTACATGGGCCACACCACTTTGCCCAAAAATCAACTAAAACAAGTTTATTCTGATTTAGAATCTCATCAAAATTATCATCATTAATTGTGGATGTAATAGGCATATTGTTATATTAATCGTCTGACCTCAAAATGTCAACAAACCTTTTTGGTAAAACTACATTTAAAGGATAAAATCTAAACATTGGTGCTATGTCTTTTGGATTATATCCAGCAAGACCACAACCAATTTCGGTTACAAGAAAAGTAAAATTAGGATTTTCTTCTGCATATTTGAGAAATGATTTTACATAACTATAAATCACATCCAAATACATTGTTTTAATATTACGATCTTTTGTTGGTATGGCGTAAGTTTTACCTTCATGTCCTACGCCAACGCCCCAAACTGCTCCAAATTTATCAAAAGCCAATTTAGCAGCACCTGCTCCATGAATACCAGCTTCATTAGAACCAAATACGAATATCTCCCCATTTTCAAGATGAGTTATTTTTTCGGGTGTAAATCTCATGTGGTAATAATAGCAGGTTTGAAAATATCATCAAGACTTTTTTGACAATTTTTACCAAAAATTAAAACAGGTTCTGAAAATCCCGCCGTTTGACTTTTATCGCTATTTTTATTTAGTCTTTTACCCATTTCATATCCAATAGCTCCTTTATAGTTTGCACCTAAAGAAATCATATAACTTATAAGAGGTTCGCAAATTACATTTACTCTATGGTCACAATATATATCAGAAATATTGAAAATCACATGACCATTATCATTAATTGAATCAAATGAATGTCTAGCCATTTCAAGCATAAATCCATTCAACCATTGATCAAATTTTTTATATAAAGCATGAGATTGCATTTCTCCAGCATACTTTTCTGCTTTGAAATATGGAGGTGAAGTAAAAACTAAATCAAAAAAATCTTTTTCTGGACAATCTATTTCAGATCCTTTCATTTCAAAATGAACTTTTGTTGTTGAATGTAATTTTTTTATTTGTTCTGAATATCCAGCAAAGAGAAATGGGTTAACATCTCTGCCATAATAGAAATCTACATTCGATGCTAATGCACCAGACAATCTATCACCCCAACCCATACAAGGGTCATATATTTTCTTTGCACCGAAAACAGAATATAAAGTTTTCGCACTAGCAGGTCTAAACTGAGAAGGAATATATTTTCTCAATGCCAAAGCAGTCTTTGGACTTTTATCATAATATACAGAAGACTCCAATCCCTTTCTGAATTTTTTAATATACCAACTACGAATAACCGATGGAGAATTAACTGAATCACAAGCCATTCTAGAACCATAATGAAAACGATTTGAAGACTGCATACCAATCCTATCAATAGGCAGAGTATAATTGTGAATCTTGGTTATATTATCACTTCTACTTTGCCAAGACATATTTCTAACTCTTGGCACATATACATTCAACTCTTCAAAGTCTTTTAATGCTTCCTCATCAGACGGACAATCTATGGGTAAAATACAAGGGAATGAATTCATTTTTTATTAAATGATATTATACCTGAACCTAATTTTCTTCCAATACTTTTGTGAACCGTTTTAACAAATGATTCCCAAGATTTATATCTGGAAGTCACGGGCTTTGGAATCTTCTTTAATTCTATTTTTTCTTTTTTCAAGTTTTCTGTTCCTTTTTAACATCTTTCTCATACCGGGACTTATCATGAACAAAAATCCAATGAAACCACAAACCATAAGAAATAAGGAAAAATCAACAATTAGTCTCATAAACACTCCAAGTTTTTCCAGAATACCCTACGCCAGTTTGACCCCAAAAACCAGATTTCTGGACATTTTCATTTTCCGAATTGTTTTTAAAATCAAACAAATCCTTTTCCATCTCAATATAAAAATTATGGATTGGAATAACGATAACTGAAATTTTATCATCAAAGTTTGCATTTAAAACCTCAACCGCTGTCCATGATGTTTTAGTTTTAATATAGTCATTAAAATCACCTGCTGCTTTGCGATCAATGAAAATAGCATATGTAGATTCAGGACCGAATATTTCGGATGGTATTTCTTTACTCATATTAATAATAGTATCATCTAAAAATTGAAATGTCAATCATTAAAAATCCCAATGTAAAACCGTATAAGTTTTCAAAAGAAAACTATCACACAATATCGAAGCGGTTATAAAAATATTATATTTTTTAGAAATAACAAGTTTATAATGACTTTGATGATATGAATTTATAATATCTTCAGGAAAGTCCGAAGCCATCGATGTTGTTAGCAGTAAAAAAAATATAATATATTTCATAAAATTGGCATCGCTACGGGGATTTGAACCCCGACTCCATCCGTGAAAGGGATGTATGCTAACCATTACATTATAGCGACATTAATTTAAAATTGGAGCCAGCAGTCGGGTTCAAACCGACGACCTGCTGATTACAAATCAGCTGCTCTATCAACTGAGCTATGCTGGCATTGGTTGCAGGGGTGGGATTTGAACCCACGATCTTCAGCTTATGAGACTGACGACTTAACCACTTGTCCACCCTACTGTTATTATTTATATATGGTATTTTAAAAATCAAACAATGTCAACAATCAATTTGTCAAAACTTCTTCTTTTTTTATCTGGAGTTTTCCTCCGGTCATATAAACTCTTACGTCATAGTGGGTTTCGTGTGATTCTAATATTTCTACAACTTGTCCTTTTTTTAAAATTGGATGATTTTCCACTACCACTACTCCGGTTTTATATGGAAATTTTCTTCTATTCACAAAAATACTTATTTCCTTTTATTCCAAGAAATACGTTTTGAACTTTTCTTTTTTCTTTTACTTGCTGAACACATTGATTTAGTTGGGCGACAGGCGGGATAACCTTTTCTTTTTTCTCCCTTTTGTCTACCACAAGGTCCACCAGTTTTACAGTCTATCCATCCTTTATGACCACCAGCACCTCTCCTTGAAAACCAACCATGAAGACCTTCGCTTTTTTCTTTCTCGAATCCTTCTAATACAGTTGATACTAAAACATCAAATTTCATTTCTTTTTCTTTCTGCCGCTACCCCATTTACCTTTGGATTTGCGACATTTTACCAAAGCACCCGATGCATAAGCAGAAGGCCAAACTTTATAACGTGCCTTTACTTTGTAGTAACATGCATCTTTCTTTTCTTCTAAAATAGAAGATACTAAAACATCAAATTTCATATTATCTTGCTGGTTGTATAGGGGTGTGATCGCCGTGTTCTGCGTGGAATCTTTCTAAGTAAATAACTCTATTATCAATGTTATCTACTTGTTTTTGTATACTGACCATTATTGTATTATATGCTTTTAACTGTTCACTATATGCAACCTGTTGATTTATAATGGTTTCTAATTTTGCTTGTGTTATTTCAAATCTCTTTTTATCATCATCATCCTGTCTATTATCATTTGCTATTTGTTTTTCTACATATTCACCAAATTTTTCATTTGTTACATAATGCTGTCCCATCCAGAGAGTTGCATAACTGAACATCATGAATGCTATTATCATGACGGCTGGTTTTATTAAAAAACCATACCATTTATCAGTAGCAACATCTGGTATATGATTAATTGGGTCTAATGGATTACCTGACATATATCAATACTTACAAAACTACATTACACTTTTATTGTCTTTTGTAAAGTATTAACGCATGCAATATTTTCGTTAACCGCCACAAAATCAACACCTAATACTTCATCAGTATAATTGGCGATAGAAAAACCATTTTGCCAGTTGGGATCTTTTACGTAAGATGGATTTAGATCACAAGCACAAGCATTTTCATAATTGTAGTAAGTCTCTGCCTTTCTGTTACCTACAGCAGGATGACGTTGAGACGTAGCACCAAACCTGTGAACGTGATTTGTAATAGTAGAAGCAAATACCTTTTCATACTCACCTCTAGCAGACTGACCACCATTCTTCCTTACAACAGTACCATGCTTTACAATCATATTGGTAGGAAGAATAACCTCATCAACCAATTTAACTCTACACCAAGACTCATGTGGGAAGAAAACATTTTCATAAGAAAGAATCTCTTGAACTCTAGGTAAAGAAGCAGCTTCACCGATCTGTCTGCTAAGATATCTCCACCAACGACCTTCTTGGCTATTACCTGAATGATTCGCATTAGTCTCAAGAATTTCCGCATTAAATGGCTCGGTAATATCATGAAGGATTTTCAAGAACTTATGATATCTCTGAATTTCATCCTGCAAAGATTGCTTATGCCTAACATCCTTTGAATATGTGCTTACTGCAAACATATCTAGAGTATCACCGTTAAGAATTACCTTTTCAGGTTTAAGCTCTTGAACAACTTGATAAAAGATATCAATAGTAGGCTGATGTTCAACACCAAAATGCAAATCACCGATAATAACAGCCATTTTATTTGATTCCTGTCTTACTTCTGATCTAATAGGAGCAGGATATAGAACAGGTGTAAGCTGTTCGAGGAAACTAAGAACCTCATCCGCATCAGCATCATATTGCTTACAGAGTTTTAGAGCATTACCAACGACATCACCATCTTCGTTCAAGATAGGCTCCTCTTCCAAAAACGTACTGGTAGTTACTTCGAGACTGTTACCAATCCAATTATAAATTGTCTTTCTAGGTACGTTAAGAATCTGAGAGATTTCTGTGTTGGTTTTACCTTGAGATTTAAGATCTCTGGCTTGATTTTTCAGTTGTTCCTTGAACGCATCGATTTGATTAGTCATGATTTATATATCATAACCGAATTCGGATGAATGTCAATCTTTTTTGAAGAAGTCTTTTATTTTCTGGAAAATATTTTTTTGTTTTTTAAGAAGAATAGCTCTTTTTGGTGCTGGTTCTTCTTCAACATAAACATCTTTATATGTTCTATTTGTGGTATATTTTAATTTATTTGTCATGCTTTATAATTTATATTTGAGTTTCTATGCACTAAAGATGAATTTTTAGAATTTTCATCTTTAGTGTATTCATTTGAATTAACTATTGCGGAATTTTCAGAAAAATCCGTTTTAATATATTCTTTTTTTTCGATCAAAGAATTATAAGCTAAGACCAAAGCGATTGCAAGAGGATCAAATACTAAAACAATAGCAAGCGTAAACCATTTAACAATTGTGTCCATGTCAACACCAAAAGCTTTAGCAACATATTTAAGCGTTCCAATGTCAACTTCCTTCGATCCTTCAATCTTCTCTTGGATTGAATCCTGACTAACTCGAAATAATTCATTTGTAAGTTCATCAATTCTAGTTCTTGTTGCGTTGATTTCTTCGCCTGATCTTCTAATATCTTCATATACTGGTCTAGCCGATTTCGATGACATTTGTTGTAACCTCTTTTCTTGCGATTTCCTAGCTTCATTTAAAGTATTTATTCTTTCGTTAAGTTGTTTTATTTCAGTATTTAAAAATTCTTTCTTTGAAACTAATGCTTCTTGTTTAACATCAGTAAGTTCAACTTTGACATGGCTTTGTTGATAGGCACCTGTTAAGAAACCAAAAATACCAAGAGATGTTATACCCATTAGGGTTAAAACTGCTAATGTAAGATATGTTTTAAGAATCCAACTTGTCGATTTCCAATATCTATGTAAAAAAGAAGCAGCAACTAATTTTCCCACTTCAAGTCCACCAGCCATTACACAAACTGCAATATAACGAGCGGCGTACAAGGTTGCTAAACCTTGAACGGAAAAGAATGCAGCACATCCTGCTACTATTAAAGCTACGATTCCAACTAAAGCAGTAAACATATAGAATATTTACTACTTATAAACAGCTGATATGAAAGTATTATCCAACGTACCATCAATACACATATAAGTTAAATGTGCTATTTGAGATGGACTTGAATCTAAAATAAATGATGCTCCATATGTAGTATTGCGGGATGCAACAGAATTGGTTACTATTTGTAATGTTCCGCCAATTGGATTAAAAACTAAAACATCAATTCTTCTACCAGCACCATATTGAACATTGATAGGAGTTATAGTTAAAGATCCACCTTGACCATTAGAATGGCAGTGAACAAAACTATCATTTAGAAAATCAACACTCAATGCTGTTACATTTGTTGTTGTCGGTACAACCCTAATACCAGTTGAAAATGTTTGTATAAATCCTTTTCCTACAACATTTAAATTTGTTGCAGATGTATTACTTAAATATGTATTTGATTGAGCAGATAAAGGTGCAAGAAAATTAACAGCAGGTAATCCACCTGTTCCAATTGTCATTGGTAAAGCACCAATTGCTGGATCTGCTCCAATATTATTACCACTTATTAAAAGACCACCAGTATAAATCACTGTCGATTTTAGTCCAGCATTAACAACATTAAAGTTATTATTTTCATTTGTTAAAGCTAATGGAGGATTACCAGCAGAAAGTGGCGAAAGGAAGAGAGAATTAGCGGAAACGAAAACATCAGCAATTGGACTACCCGATGAACCAATAGAAAAAGTATTAGCGGTAGGTATTAGGTTATTACCGATAAAAAGATCATTTCCATTAGTGGAATAAATTTCATTTCCACTAAAAGCAATATTACCAGTTCCAAGTAATGATATTCTTCCCATATTAGTTATAAGATATAAATGTAGCAAAAACCGTTTTATTTGCACTACTAGCTTTAATTGCTACTTCGCTAGTATCACCAACCAGTTTAAGATCTACAGATGTATTATTATCAATTGGTAATCCTATTGATTTGGAAGCATTTTTAATATACATAGTACCACCTGTATTATTTAAAATTGTTATTTCGTTGGCTGGATTTGAAGGAAGAGATGTATATGTTGATGCATTAATAGCAGCACTTAATACATCCCAATTTGTAACAGTTGTAGCTGGAAGATTATTTACAAATACGTTTAATCCACTATTTGTAATAACTGCATAATGTCCAAATTGATCTCCAATAGAAACAGAATCTGATGATGCTGTTAAATCTTGAGATAAAACTCTTAATGCACCTAACCCAACACCAATTTGAGCAACATCAGCATGTAAGCCTGTATATGGGTCTGCAATATGAACATCACCGATATTAACATTCCCAGCAGTTAATGCTACTGTTAGACCATCTAAATTTGTTATATATGATGCTTGGGCATAAAGGGGTCTTCCTGCGTTATTATCTACCTGAATCCAAGAATAGTTTGGAGGTATATTTGCATTACTATAACCAGCAGAAACTTGATTTGTAAAAATATAGTTAGAATTCATCCAACTATATTTACCTTTATTCGTTGATTCCTACGATTAATTCTTTCCAAGATTCAAATTTATCTGTGGGTTCAGGAACTTCCCAACCAAAAAACCAAAATTTACCTTTTCTATATTGAGCAATTTCAGCCAACGGAACACCCTTTTCATCCCTGTCTTTACTAAAGACAAGATACATGAATTCTTCTTTTAGTTCTGGATTATTAATTGATTCTGACATATTTTACGCTATTAAATGCACTCAAATCATTTCCACCAGCATAGCTAATTGAACTCTGCAATGCTTGTTTAATTTCATCAAGTCTTTCACTTAAACTTACACCTGCATCTTCCAAATGCAAGTCGAAACCTTCGACATGAATACTCTTACCTTTGGCTGTAGCAGAAGCATTACCAAAGTAATGTTTTTTACCATCAGTAGTAGTAGGAGCAGGAGAGTCATTACAAGAAGCAAATAATCCTCCACTCATAACCATCGTTGCACCAGCGACAAGAGCTTTTGCAATATCACCATAATGCTTTGCACCACCATCAGCAATAATTGGCTTTTTGGCGACATATGAACAAGACTGAATACAAGAAAACGATGGTACATGGAATCCGGTTTGATACTTCGTAGAGCAAGCACTTCCCGTGCCAATTAAACATTTAGTTGCGTCAGCACCCCATTCTTCCAAATCAACCGTTGCTTGTGGTGTTGAAGTATTACCAGCAATCAAAAATACATTGGGGAAAATCTTTTTGATTTCTTCAATACGCTTTTTGACTTTGATATGATGTCCATGAGCAACATCGATTGTAATATAATCAACACGAAGTCCTTTGACTTTAATTAAACAAAGTTCTTCGAGACTATCATCATTTACACCAGTAGAAATACTAATTGTTTTCCAATTCTGTTCATTAGCCTTTTCAACAAAAGGAACAGTAATGCCATGAAATCTATGCATTACATAAAAGTAATCGTTTTCAGAAAGCCATTTAGCCCATTTCTCATCAATTACAGACTTCATATTTGATGGGACAATAGGAAGACTAAATGTATTCTTACCAAAAACAATAGAAGTATCTGCTTCTTTTCTAGAATCTAGTTCCGAATATTTAGGAACCAGATATACATCATCATAGTATAGTTCTTTACTGTTCATAGAATTATTATAACTATTAAAATTAATAAATCAAGAATTATAATTCACCCTTTAAAACTTTTCCCTTTAATGTAATTCGATTAAACATTTTAACTATTGGATGTTGATTATAATCAACAAGCAAAGAATCAATCCCCATCTGATTTGCTAAAAGTACTACACCTACTTCATCATCAATATGAAATTCAATTTTCAAATCTTCAAACCATTTGTCTTTACTTTTATAATCAGTACAGAATATTTTTTCTTTTGGAAAATCTATACCATTTTGTTTTAGAATTCGTAGGTTATTTTCTACGCCTTCTTCATCACTACCATGAATTGTTTCAAATGAAATGATATAGGTATTGATTCCCAAACTTAGACATTTTTTGAAAATCTCAAAAACAGGTTTTAATATTTTAGTAGCATCTTCTGCTCTATAATGTCTGTGGTGATAGTGTCTTTCAACTAATGTCCCATGAAAATCAAATGATACTACTTTTTTTGTGAAGATTCCTGTATCATCAATTCTCATAAATCCATTTCTTTTTGGATACTTATTTCAGCTACACCATTTTTTCCATCCCCTATTTTACCAAAATATTTCTTTTTTTCAAAAATAAATTTGATTACATCACCGGATTCGAATGGAATTTGTTTATCTTGTATGCATTGTTCCAAATCTATATAAAATTTGGAACCTTCCTTGAAAATATATCTATCAAAACCAGACATTTTTATTTAATCAAAAGATAAAGAACCGTTAAAAAAATAACAGAACAAATTATTAAAACAGCATGTTTGGGTTTTAAATTCACCGTAAAATACTTACCATTAGACGGTTTCAATTTCCTGTTTAATTTCGTAATCTTCTCTGAGTCTATATGTATCATCTTGCTCATTATAAACTACAAATCCTTCCTTAATAAGATATTGGAGTTCATTGAGGATAGCTTCCTCTTTGGATTGGTTTTGGTTATTCATAGACAACAAAATTAACAGACTTTTGCATCAAAGTCAATAAGTATATCAATGGATGGTTTAAATGACAAAATATGGCAAAGAGACGGAACTCTCATTCCCATAGTAAGACATAAATTATTGGAGATATCAAAAAGATTTTTAAGTGATTTCATAACACCAATCACGGTAAAAAACGCATATCTTGTTGGATCACTAGCATCATATCAATGGACACCTACAAGCGATATAGATGTACATCTTACTGTTGATATTAATGAACCTCATGCTGATAAAAGCGTAGATGATTATTTTGATTTGAAAAAAGATTTTTTCAATAAAAATCATAATATCTTTATAAAAGGATACAAGGTCGAAATAAACATAAACGAAGAAGGAGCAGAACAAAAACAGTTTTGGAAAGATAAACCCGTTTACGATATATTCAATGATAAATGGATTATAAAACCAAATCCGAATGTCAGAAAATTAAATGATCCAATTGTAGTTCAATTGGCTAAATTTTTTGAATTCAAAGTTGATCAATTAATAAAAACCGAAGCACCATCTCACGATTATTCTAAATTAAAAAACACAATCAAAGCATTACGAAAACAAGGATTAAAACATGATGGTGAATATTCCATAGGTAATTTGGTTTTCAAACATTTAAGAAATACAAAAACAAACGAAAAATTATTTGATTTCAAAAATGATATGGACGATAAAGAATTGTCCTTAGAAAAATTTAAAAATTATTTTAAAAAATAAAAAAAGCGGATATATTGGTACTCTCGGCAGGACTTGAACCTGCACTACGCCAGTGTCGCCCAGCTTCTAGTGTATAAAACTAGGGTTCTACCATTAAACTACGAGAGCATTTATTATTAATAAAATATAACACATTTAAGGTTGAATGTCAATGTATTTTTTAGATTCAATAAGATTCGAAAATGCATTTTCAAAAGATAAGTATCTATATGAATAAAGGTTCATATATTGTAAATTTAAAATGTTCTTTTTGTGATAAGCAATATAATAGAAACAATTCTTGGTATAAATCAAAATTAAAAAATAAACCTAATAAAAAATGGTATTGTTCAAAAATTTGTGAAAGTCAAAGTAGATTCAATAAAATTATTGTAAACTGTAAAAATTGTAATAAATCTTTTTTTAAATATCCAAATGAGATTAAAAAGTCACCAAATCATTTTTGTTCTAAATCATGTTCTGCAACATACAATAACAAAAATAAAACACATGGAAATAGAAGATCCAAATTAGAAAGTTGGTTGGAAGAACAATTAACTTCTATGTATCCAACTTTAGAAATACACTATAATCGAAAGGATACTATTAATAGTGAATTGGATATCTATATACCATCATTAAAAGTTGCATTTGAACTTAATGGTATTTTTCACTATGAACCAATTTACGGTGAAGAAAAATTAAAACAAATAGAAAATAACGATAATAGAAAATTTCAAGCTTGTTTAGAACAAGGAATATCACTTTGTATTATAGATACATCTAAATTAAATTATTTTAAACCAATTAATGCTAAAAAATATTTAGATATTATTTTAGAAGTTTTAAATTTTTAAAATGGTAGCTGCGGTGGAATTCGAATCCACACTTGATCGATTTTACTTACCACTATAGTTTTCACTACCCTTTCGGTTTGTGGTCTGGACTATGCCTTTACCTTTGTATTTCTACTTTAGGTAGATGATTATAGTCTCTACACGTTCCTATTTCTAGGCTTCGCTCGGCGTTGGGATTTTAAACCGTTCACCGAATTTACATCTTACTACTATACTGTTTCCAATATAGCGACCCTATTACTAAGTCGATTGCCTCTGCCGTTGGGCTACGCAGCCATATTTTAAAAAATTGTTTCCTCCTTCATTCTTTATATATAATAATATATTTTTCTCAAAGCGTCAATACTTTTTCGTAAGTTTTCCCTTAACTTTCACAAATCCTTCAGTCTTACCAGAAGACTTGGGAAAGTTGGCAACATACTTCTTCATATCAGTAGGACGAGGCTTAGAACCTTTACCAGCCATTAGTTTGTACCTCCGTTTACTTGATTGTTGACTACTTCATTCTGCGAAGGAATACCATAAAAATAATCATGTCCAATATGCAGAATGTCATCACCCTGATCGTTTTGTTTGATAATTGCATAATAAATGCTATTACCAGTACCGTGTACGAGTTCATTTCTCATGACAAGTAGATCATCTACGAGTTCCTGTGAGATTTTAATCTTTGGAATACTGACTCGAATATCAAGATTAAAGAAATTTTCTTCTTCGGATACGTCTAGGATTTTTCTTTTCTTTTCGTTCATATTAATTAGTTATTTTTTACAAAACGACCATTCATGTCTCTACGAACCTTCTTCTTTGGTTTCTTTGTAGGAGACTTCTTAGTGGGTTTCTTACCCTTCTTAGAAAGATTCTTTACGACTTCATCAGCCTCACGGGGAGATACCTTGAAATTCTTAGTCTTGATCTTATTGAGATCAATTACATGAAGACCCTCATTTGCAAGAAACTCAATTCTCTTTAGAGTATAGTTACCATTGTAGCAATGATCTCCATGCGAGAGATTCAAAAACTCAACAAAAATATTAACAAGGTCATTCTCCGAACCATTGTAATAATCAGACTCGACAAATGTTACAGGATTCTCGTTCATCTGAACATGAGAATGCAACCAACGATTAAAACAATAAACTGAAGGAATTCGTGTGATAGGAATTACCTTATCAGTAGTATCGATGATTTTATTTAATGCTTTGGATAATACGGTTGTTGTATTCATATCAACTATCTTAACAGACAGCTGATCGAATGCAAGTCTTTTTTAACCTTTTCTTAATTGATCAAGATAATTTTGTGCGTTTTTAACCAAAGTAGTATCACTAGTTGGAGTTTCTCCCATATGGGTTTTTATTTCATTTTCCACCGATTTGTTTTTTGCTGAATTTAAAACTTTATTGAGATCATTTACTAATTTATCAGCAGCCATAGAATTTTTTCCATCCTTCTTCAAGGCTTCTACTTCATTTTTGATATTATTATCTACGGTCATATCACCGATGGATTTATCTTTTTTGAAAAGATTATAGAAATTAGTTAATACTTCTTTAATTCCTATTGCCGCAGCAGTTGTTGCTAAAGGTACATAAGCAGCTGCGAGTGAAGTCATTGCATACTTTAACGATGACTCCGGTGCCATTTGTAACCCCAAAGTTTGAGTTAAAAAGTTATAAACATCATGGAAACTTTCCTTAACTACTTTTCTTTTAACTGGTTCGGAAGTTATCTTCTTTCCGGATTTCTTAGCGGATTTTTTAATTTTTTTGACGATACTTTCTTTTTTCTTTGCTTCTTCAATAACTGGTTGTAAGCCATGTGGAATTTTATAGGACGAATTATCTAATTCTTCTTCAGTCTTTTCTCCATCTTCGTCCTCTCCATCATAAAGATAATCTTCTGGATCTTCTTCAATTTCTTCAAAATCATCTGTTATTTTAGACTCAAGACCTTCATCATCATCAATTTGTGCTCCTGTTGATGGTTCGAGTTCATCATCTTCATTACGAACTTTTTTCTTATGCTTATCTTCAACCTTAACATTATGTTCTTTAATGTAGATTGATTCGTAAAGTGATTCTAAATTGATTTTGTCTTTATTGTCCATTTTTAATATTTACTCTTCAATTCTCCAAAATGTCTTTAAGTTTTCTTAAAAGTTTAAATCCAGCACCGACACTTAAATGTATGAGAATACCTTCAAAGGAAAGTTTAATGATTGTTAACTCACTCACTTCTCCACTCTCATCTAGTATTTCTTGCACGGAAATATCCTTCACAATGAAGGTTTGTTTTTTATTTGCCTTTTGAGCAAATTCTTTAACCTTCATTCTCTTATTAAAATCTGTATTTTTATTTTTAGCCATCCTATCAGTTATACTTATTAGTATATGATAGCGATTTAGACCATATATTATCAAGATTTGTTTGGTTTATTTTTAAAGAACTTTTTTATCGGTTTGTATATCTTCTCTGGAAAACGGTCAAGTTTAAGAACTATTCTTCTGTGTTCCTGATACCATTTAATTTCTTCTTTATTTTGCAACATCTTTATTTTTATCTGTTAATTTAGCAGCTTTTTCTTTCTTTGCTAATTCCATTTGTTCTTCGTCTTCTTTATCCATTGCTTGAATTTGTTCAATCTTTTTTAAATCTTCGGGTGTTAAAGGTTCTGGTGATGCACCATCACCGAATTTTTTAACAAAGTCATCGACTTTCCATTTTAGTCCATGAGCTTTTACAAAAATATCTTTTTCATTTAAACTCGTCCCACTGCATTTTAAACAATCAATACATTGTGTGCGATTGACAGAATATAAACAAAACTCTTCATTGGCAAATTTTATATTCCAATCAGGACTAACTCGGAAAGTTCTTCATCCCATTTTTTTAGCTTCTTTATATTCATCAAGTGTATCAACACTCGCCATAAAATATTTCTTATATGCTTGAAATTCAGGTCTTTTCCACTGGTGGGTATATCCAGTATGACCACTACAATTTTCTACGATCTTCTCTACAATCTGAAAAGGTATTCTTACGGGTTCCCCATATGCACCAAATCTAACGTGTTTACCATTAAAAAATTGCCACATTCCATAGTTTACATAAGAATCAATATCATTAGGATAATCAACACCTTCTTGGTATTTTCTTATGTCAGAATATTTCCCTTGCTTATATGTATTATAAATCCCGTTCACACTTTGTCCAGCATTAACATAACATGAACTACCTCTGTGCTTACAGTTAAAACAAACAGTAGCATCTTTACCAGATTTAATAGCATCGGTTGGTTTTTCCTCTGTATAAATCATGGTTATCTGAACCATAGGTCCAGTTTTATCATTTTGTGAAGGAGTTGACATTCCAGTAGCAATACAAGCGTAATTTTTGCCTTGGAATATTATATAACCATTACAATCAATACGATTAGTGGCTTCTTTTATAAAATCATTTTGATTAAGTTTACTTCCACATAAAGCACAACAATTATTTCTGATATATTTTTCGTATATGCCTTCTATTAAAAATTGGTCACGATCTCTCATTATTAATATACTTACACCTTAAAAAAATTTTTGGGGATTTCAATAAACGCGAATTGAATTTAATTAAACCTTTTCTACTTTGGTGACCTTTAACTGTTGATTGGGATACCATAATACTATTTCAGATAATTCATTATTGTGATATGCAAAAATACAATCATATCCCTTACTTTCTCCTAGTTTTCTTAATTCATTACCAATAGGCCATCCGTATCGATCATTATTTCTTTCAAGCATATTTTTTGCCTTGGTTTCATCCATACCCAATTTAACAAATGTATCAACATAATTCTTCCAACCCTTTTCCATTTTCAAAGGATTTTTAATATTAAGAAAAGCCTCTACCAAATATCCTCCACCAGTACCCTCGTAACCACCCTTATTACCTGCATAACTAATTGCTAATTCCCTACTAGGAGTAAAATAAGAACCAACACCCAATTCTCCTTTTCTAGAAAGAATACTCTTCATACCATCCCAATATCCACCATGATATACAGGACCATAATTAAATTCCGAATCCGATCTAGGATTAGCATGAAAATATTTTACATTTTCATAAGCAGTTTCCAGTAAAATTTGATCTTTATCACGCATATTATAATAATTACCCTTTAAAAAAATTTTTTGGGATTTCAAAGAGTAAATATTATAACAATGAAAGACAAAGACGCAATCCTTCTCGAAAAAGCATATCAGTTAATTTCTGAAAATCACAATTTATTTCAAAGAGACATCGAAGTAGATGGAAAAAATTATGATGTTTTTTATAAACTCGAAGGAAAAACTCCTTTCATCTATCAAATCTTTCCTCGTATAGAAGAAACAGAAGAACCTGCTGTCTTTGATATCAAAGATCCTAATAAAAATAGAGAAGACAAATTAAATGAATTAGGACAAAAAATTTATCTTCAGGTAAAAGAAAAACTTGCCGAAGAATATGGTTCGGATGATGAATACGAACCTTACGAAGGGGAAATCTAAATCTCTTTTAAATGGACATTTCCATTTGAAGTAATCAAAAGATAGTGACAAGGTTCGTCACAAAAAGAACCACTGTTGCAATATTGCACATCCTCATCGTGATATATTTCAGCAAAATGTATGTGACCCCCGCAAATAACATCATATTTGCTATCCTTAATGTGAGCAATCGCTTTGTTTCTTATATTATACCTGATGTTTAAAAAATTTTTGCTCCTTCTTTTAATCCATCGTGAAAACTTCTTGCTCCTATCTAACTTCTGAAAGAAATAGTAAAAATGTTCCGCTATAGAAGTAATCAAAGGATATTTAAAAATAAAGGGATCAAACTGTTGAAAATGCATGAATAGGAAATTTCTTCCACCTACTTGCGTCTCATACTTCTCAATGAATTCCAATCCCAAAATACGTGCCAAAACCATTGCCTTTGCATCATGATTACCCTTTATCAAGATGACCTTTTTCTTCTTTGATAACCTACGAATAATGGAAAGAACCCTCCAATGACTCTTTTTATATCTTCCAATATATTTGTTATCAAGCAAATCCCCGTTGATAATCAATGTATCATATTTCTCATTCTTTAAAACACTGGTAATCTGTTTAACCTTACACACAGGACTTCCCAAATGAATGTCCGAAACTACCAATATATTATTCATCAAAATACTTAGTATAAGTACTAATATCCTATGAAAGAACAACCAAATATTGACGAAATCGTAACAAAACTCAATATACCAAAGGATAAAATCATCCAAGAACTCTGTAATATCATCAAACAACAAATGATGTACGGAGGATCTCTGGAAGATAAGATAAATTATTGGGTTGAAACCTTAAAAAAATCATATATACTGTAATCAATGAATCTAGGAAAAGTAAAAGTCATCATGTACTACGATGACAATAGAAAAAAATTCGGTGATATATCCAAACACTCCATAGAAAAATTTGCCAAAAGACATGGCTTCGATTGCTCCATAACATATAAAACCTCTTTCGGTGAAGATGGAATGATGTTCAAACCAAAGTTCATAAGAGACCATCTAAATGCAAATGATGCAGATTGGATAGTATACGTAGACTCCGATATCGTTTTCAGAAGAGATGCTTCCATAGAAGGACTATTTGAAAAACCACTCAATATATCAACAGATAGTCACCTTTGCGTAGGATTCATGACTCTAAAAAATATCATAAGAATAAGAAAATTCGTAAACATCTGGACAGACCTAGGAATAAGCAAAAGTCTTCCCCTACACGACCAAGGTGTATTTAAACTCTTATACGAAAACTTCCAATGGATAGAAGACCTCGTACATCCAATTCCACAAACCCTAGTATCGAACCCAAGATCAGAAACAATCGGAACTATAGCCCACCATTTCTGGTCACAATGGAATGATGCAACAGGAATCATGCAACAATTTATAAATGAACTAGGTTGACAATAAAAAAATATACCCTATAATATTTTAATCATGGAATACACAGAACAAGAACTAAACGAAGAAGTCTGGAAACAATACAAAGAAAGCAAATACGAAGTTTCCAACTTGGGAAGATTAAGAAACATGTCAGATAAAACTATTTTAGAATGTTATAAATCCCCCCAAGGTTATTATAGAGTCTATGTCAATAATATCAAAAGACCAATTAGTCTACATAGAATGATAGCAGAAGCATTCTTTGGTGAATTTAATTCTAAATTGCAAGTCCACCATAAGGACGAAAACAAATTAAATAATAGATTAACAAATCTATGCCTAATGACCGCATATGAACACGGAAGTCTCCATAAACAGGGAGAGAAAAATAGTTCTTTCAAAGGCAAAATAGCAAGATTTAAAAAAGACGGAACACTCATGGGATTCACAAGCAGCAATACAGAACTAAAAAGCCTAGGTTTTGATGTTGCCCACGTAACCCACATCATTAAAAAGCAAAGAAAATTCCATAAGAATCATACCTTCAAACGCCTAAAGAATATAGAGAACTATATAATAGGTCAAAGATATGATCTCCAAAAGTTAGAAGAGATATCTTCATCACAAATGGAACTGTTCTGAACAGTATTAGGAACAGTTAAGAACAGTTAGGAACAGTTAGGAACAGTTAGGAACAGTCTTTAAAACATATACCCCCCATATACTACCCTATACGGGGGGGGGGGCATTGCCCCGTAAGACGTTTTCAGACATCCGGTATATTAGGTAAAATTTTTGCGGACGGGGTCTGTTAATGCAACATGTTTTCGGAACTGTGGCGAAGTAATACAACGTTAAAAAATAAACGTGGTAAGACAATGATGGTGTGTATATCTTACCGTGTTGGGTGTAGGTGTCTGTGGTAAGACAATGGTTATGAGATGGTAAGACATTGGTAGTAAAGAAAAACCCCAACCTTTCGGTTGAGGCTTTCTTGTTATGGAATTTTTTAGAGTCCGATTCCGATCTCTGCTTTGAATGCTTCGATCTCTTTGTTCTTTTTGGCAAGAGCCTCCGACCAGATGCGGTATGCTTCCTGCTCTTCCTTGCTCACGAGCTTGGTGAACTCCTCCAGCTGCTGGAGCTTTGAAGCACGGGTGAAAACTTCCTGTACCTGCTTGATTGCACGAATCTTAACGCATGAAGGGACATTTTCGATTGCTCCCTTGGACGAACGCCCCTCGACAATGTGATTGATGGCATCAGCCATATTGAAGTAGCAAGCACGGGTTCTGAAGGTGAACATGGGATTGTTCGTCTTTTTACCTAGGATGAAGTCACGATAGGTTTGACGATGGATAAATCCTCCATCACGCTGGCTGATTACATGGATATCCATATCTGTAGTGTAGTTGTAGATCTGGACTCCGATTTGGGTGTTCATGGTGTTTGGTGTTTTTGGTGTTTGGTGTTTTTGTTTTCTGCTCTTCGCATTGATAGGATTGAATCAAAACAGGATAAGAATGTAAAGAATGAATTTAAATTATTTTTACACTTGCCGTATTAAAACACGGTGTTCTATTATAACGCAATGTGCTGTGGTAAGACAGTTACATATTGGACATCTTATCTATGTATAATAAATGTCATTACTATTTGCTGATGGTAAGACAATGATTCTGCTGTAGGTAATACAATGGTAAGACAACGATCATTGGGTATGTAGTACGTTATGTGTACAAAAGAAAACCCTCCCCTAGTTTCCTAGGAGAGGGATTCTTTGTGGGGGGATTTACTTGCTGGCGATAGTGACTGCTTCCCTGCCGAGTTCCTTCATCTGCTGGCGGGTCGTCTCGTCTGCTAGGCGGGAGACAAAGCGTTCCTTATGTTCTGCCGCCGATCCGATGCTGGAGCGGTAGACCCGCTTTGCGTCAGACGTTTCTCCCTTGCCTGTCCCTGCTCCGCTCGTCCAGTACTCCGTTGCTCCGTTGGCGAGGTCGTACAGATTCTTGCCAGCGTTGCCCATGCCACGGGAGAAGAGAACTGCAATCTCTTGAGCGGCATTCCATGAGCGGGTCGAGAGTTTGGTTTCTCCGGTCTCCATTGCAAAGTATCCTGCCGCCATTGCAATGGCATCATTGTTGTCGCACTTGTGAGTGGCAAGGTACTCCATGACCTGCTTCAGTTCCGCACGGCCCATCAGGATAGCGTTGATGAGGTCAGGGAGATTCTTCATGGCGAGGGATGCTCCCTTGGTATGGTAGACCTTGAATCCGACTTCTCCTGCCGCACTCATGGAAGAGCGGAGAGTATTCATGCAGACGATCCTTGTTCCAGAATCGTACCCATAAAGGGAGATCGTGCCATCGTGAGACGAGATCATGTTCATGTAGAACTTGAACTTGTCCTTATTGATGATCATCTCAGAGGAACCGATATCGGCTGAGATGAAGAACTTGCGTCCCTTCTCAAGAGTTCCTGCCGAGGTGATCTTTGCATCACAATCCTTCAGACCTGCTTCCAACGTCTCCCAAATGAGTTCGTTGTCGATGACCTCATAAGAGGTCTTCGGAATGTGGAGAGGAACGAGTTCCTCACCTTCGGGAAGGTCAGACCGGATCTTGCGATAGTCTGCCACAAGAACCTTGTGGTTCTCCAGATTCACCTGTCTGCCGTCGAGATTGACGTAGAGAGGAGACTGTACTACGGGGAACAGGATCTCTTTGAGAGTATCCTTGCTGATAGCGTCAACGTGACGTGCGATTCGATGCCACTCCGTTCCTTCGATGGAGTACACCTGATCCCAAGGGAGTTCGATGCAATGTGCCATATGTTTGTTTGGTTTGGTTTCCTCCTGATGAATTTCAGGATTGAGAATACCTTAATCTATTTGTTTTCAAAGGTCGAGATTTATTTTCAATTCCTTTGTTTTTTTATTTTCAGAAAACTGTTGACAAAAGTATCTTGTAGTACATATGGAATGATCGTTGTCTTACCATTGTAGGATATGCTTTGGTATCGTTGTCTTACCATTGTAAGACCGTATTGGACGCAGGTGGGGACTGCGTGGTAAGACACTGATGATTCGGACATCTTATCATAGATAGGTATAAAAATTTTGTAAGATGGTGTGTGCTATGGTAAGACACGGACTGCAAAGAAAATCCCCAACCTTTCGGCTGGGGATTTCTTTTTGGTTTGGATTAGATTGTTGGTTCGACCCAGTAGGCAAGTGGGAATGTGACTCCCCAAATACCCCTTTGCATCTGAATGCCTTTCATGACCAGAGCATCGTTGTGGTCAGGATCAAGGATCTTGAAAGACATATCATCCTTCACGACCTTGTAACCGACACGCTTGGCTTCCTTCTGCTGATCCTTCACGAACGGAGTCGTGCAGACCTTGATGAAGGAGTCTCTCGCCTTCATACCGACGATTGGGGTTGGTGTTTCCATAGGAGACCAACATAGTATCCGGTCATTTAAAAATCAAATCATTTTTTTATTTTTTTCCTGAATAGTCACTGTCTTACCACTGTAGTACAACCTAATTTTTTTAGGGGTATCCCGTGGTAAGACACTATTGATTCGGACATCTTATCATGGATGGGTATAAAAAAAATCCCCCGATGTCTCTATGGTAAGACACCGAGGGATTAGTTGGGGGGATTCTGTATTACTGTGCAGGAACCGCTACTGGCACAGTCGGATTGATTCCGAGAATGTTCAATCCAAAAATAGAGATGCCGATTCCGGTCGGGGGAGCAGTCACTACGGGAACCGTATTCACCCAACTACCAGCATAAGGATAGGTTGCAGGAGTGACGACGATAGGAGCAGGGGCCGCATAGGAGCAGTATCCTCCATAATATGCACCGCCCCATCCGCAATAGCCTCCACGCCATCCTCCTCCGTTGTAGCATCCTCCGCGATAACCGCCCCATCCTCCACAAGGATTAGCAAAGGAATAGGCGACGGTCAGGACAAGGATTGATAATAGTAGGATTGTTTTTTTCATTTGTATTACTTAGTGAGTTTCGTTTTTAATCAAGATAAAGATGCCTAGAATCAATCCAGCCATAAATAGGACAGGCAATGGAATCAGCAAAGCAATCACGATTGAAATAAAAAGCAGGAGAAGATTATTCATTTGAATCCAAGCGTGGAGATTTTATCCATGAAGAGTTTCCCTTGCACCTTTTCCCAAGTGTCATCTTGGAAGGGAGCATGAGCATAAGAAACATCATTCCATTTGAATTTCGTTGATCCCCATGAATCGGCTTCAAAGAAAGCAGAGTGATGCTTCACCGCTAGATGTTGCCAGTAGAGGCTTGTCGCCATGCTGTCCAGCACACAAAAGTAGAGGATGATAAGACAAAGGCAAATCGTTTCGAGGATATTGTTTTTCATTTGTATTACTTGTTATTGAAATTGTTGCAATAGTCCTGAAAGGAAATATGTCCTTTGAGATATGATGCGAGGATGAGCGAACGATTGTAGTCGTAGTGCATTTGTCCTGCATCTACTAGCGATTGTGTGGACACAAACTGTGACTTCTCTTCAGCGAGTGAGAGATTTCCGTTTATGAAGGTTTCGATGATTTCGGGAGCAGTCATGTTTTTGGTTTTTTGGTTGTGGGGGAGAGGGACGATTCCCCCTCCCCCGATTGTTCAGCCAAGGGAGATCACATTCTCCGCTTTGACGGTGAAGCAGAGAGGCTTTTCCTCACGCTTCGGAAACTCGCTTGCAAGGCAAAGAGCTTCGATGACGGTTTTCTCCACGGGATTTCCGTTGAGAAGATAGGTGACTTCGGGATAAAAATCCGAACCAGTAGCGATATTGATACCGCTTGCGGGATAAAAGCGGACATAATCCGTTCCCTTGTGGGTGATATGATAAGGAAACTCCGCCCATTCTCCCCAAGGGAGTCCAGCATTTTCCGAGGGAAGAGAACCGTCCTCACGCTTCTCCTGTACGATCCCCATGTTATCGTAGGTGATGCCGCCCCTGATGACCATTTTGGTCATCTTCTCCACCTTGTCCTCGACTCCCTTGCGGGTCTTGAGGGTCTTTCCCCACGATGCGGTGAGGTTCGCTCCCTTTTTGGAGGAGAGGGTCTCCTTCATCATTTCGATGTTCATTGTCTTTAAGAGGATTTCCGCCTCATCCGATTTTCCACTTCGGGTTTCGAGTGATGATCCGTTTGAATCATGGAACTATTAGAGCATGGATCGGCTCACGGGTCAATGACCAAAATGACTTTTTTTCATTTTATTTTTTTTTCTGAAAAACCTGTTGACAGATGAGAATGTAGGTATGTATAAGACATGACCGGATTTCAGTGTCTTACCATTGCAAGACGGTATTGTACGCAGGTATCGGGTGCGTGGTAAGACATCAATATCTCATTTGTCTTATCATGGAGTACTTCAAAAAAATCCGCTTGACTTGCAAGCGGATTTCTGATTATCGGGATCAAAGGTGAATCACAAATCCCGTTTGATCTTTCTTGCCTTTTCCTTTCGCTTTCAATCCGACAATCACACCTTTCTTGTCCAGAAAGCGGAGATCCGTTTCGTCGCCGTTTATCACCTCATAACCCTTGTAAGACGTTGGTATCTTATTGAATACCATTGCGACATTTCCACCCATTGAAAGCACAAGGTCACACTCGGCTTCATTGTTTTCCTTTCGGGAAAATGTCAAGTGATAATTGCTAGGCAATTCATTTCGTAGAAAGCGGAGCATCCTTCCAAGGTTGGGCGTGTAATCGTAAAACTGGACATCACTATTGTCTTGCATGATGTTTCCCGTCTTATACCATGCGACATCGCTTGTCCCGTTCAAACGGCACACAAAAATCATTTCCTTTTTCTTTGCGTAGTCCACACCCTTTCGGATTTCCTTTTTCAAATTAGAGACAAAGGTTTCCGTATCGTTCAAGAATGAAAGGGTCTTTTTCAGCCTTGCCTCTTGGATCTTTTGGAACCGTCCACGACCTGCCGTATTAAGGCATGATGCGGCACACCCTGCCGATGCTTTCGGGCAAAGGTTTTTTCCGCTTATATTGTAAGGGGAAAGGTAGACAATCCCCGTGATGAATCCTTTCTTTTGACCCTTCACAGTCTTTGCGTTGGTGTCCCTAGCAAGGATCTTTTGCGTTTTTGGTTTCATGGACGACCAGAAGATCAAAAAAAACCAACTGAGTCAAATTAATTTTTTGAATTTTTTTAACCCCCTCCGTGGTAAGACAACGATATGTTAAATATCTTACCATTGTATACTTTATAAAAATGTTCTGAAATGTCCGTGGTAAGACAACGATGTTTCAAATATATTACAATTCATTCTAATGTTTTATAAAATGTTCTGAAGTATTTTTTGAATACTGTTCCAAAGAAAAACCCACAGAGGGAAATCCTCTGTGGGAAAAATCAATTGATTTTTTATTTTGTTCCTCTTAGCTAAACTGAATGATGTTCCGTTTATTCTTGCTTCGGATATCACCGATGTTCTTCTTACGGACATACTGCATGAGACCTTGGTAGGTACATTCAAGTCCGTTCTTATTGAAGAACTCATGGATTTGAGTATAGGTCATGTGGCGACAAGAACGGAGATATCGAATGGTGTCGAGGTGTTCCTCGAACTTGCTGATCTTTCCCTTCTGTGGTTTGGTGGGCTTCGTCCAATTACGGGCGGCGAGGTTGATCTTCTCCTTAAGAGAGATCGTGGTTGCTTGGTTATCGTTGGTCAATGTGATGACTTCCATTTTATTTTGTTTGTGTTTGGTTTTTTGGTTTTTGTATCTTAAGATACAAAGTGGTGTTCTTGCGTGATGCGTGTGAGCGGGTGCGTCATTAAAACATGGTGTTGCATTTTAACATGGTGCTGTATTAAATCTCGATCTCTTTTTATCTTTCCAGACTTGGAGTTGAATTCCAAAACATACGATGATCATACCAAGGATTGTAATGATTGACGTATCTGGATCTTTAAAGAGAGAATTGAAATGACTCATGGTTTTGTCTACGTTTTCCTTGGTCATAGTCTACTATTATCTACTACGCCGTCAAATTCATCAAGCAGAAACTGTAGTCTGCTATCATATTTGTACTTGGTTTCGATATGATTGAACACAGCATTTGCGTTCTCCACGATCTTCTTGGTATTCTCACACAGGAGAATGTATTCACGAATCATTGCTTTTCTGGTGAGATCTGTGAATTTGTCTTTAGTCAACTTCTTCGATTCCCTCTAGGAGAGTGAATGTACGGAGGTTTCTTGTAGCGTGACCAACGGCGGAATCAAGACAGGTAAAGATTCCTTCCTCTTGAATATTTCCGTTGACATCATCGTATCGATAAGCATACCCGTCGGTATCCTTATAAAATACTATTGTTAGCGTTGGGATATGTTTCATGATCTATATAGTATCAGAGTCTATTGGTATTGTCAATAGTTTATTTTACAATATACTGATTGATTTTATTCTGACGATAGATTTGCTGTAGCCATGTCTCATGCGTGACATCGAACATATGTATCATCAGTAGGGAATTCTTTGGATTGATTTTATATCCAAAGAGACGGAGGATGGAGTTAATCATTTTGCTTAATGGTTTTATTTCGTTTGTATTGTTTTTTGCTTCGCATCACCTTTGTTGGTGGTGCAAATGGGTTTCTCTTTTTTATTTTGACAATGATTGTAAACTTCTTCATGACTCAATCCAACTGGATTTCATCAGTATTGTCAATGGAAAAATCGTCTAGGTGTGATCCGTTTGGTATTGACGGGAGTAGATCATCTTCGTAGTCCCGTTCGGTTGCATCGTAAAGACCTTCGTGTCTTCGACTAGTGTATGACCTCTGAATCCAATCGTCATACTCGTCGCTGAATGCTGATCTCTGTGGTAACCATACTTTATATGTTTGCATATTCTTCTTTCTCCAAGATTCTGTATTTGTTCTCGCATCCCGCCATGCGATCCCATTCCTTAAATACTTCAATCTGTTCTTTTGCTTGCTCCATAGTTTCACGGGGAAGGAAACATCTCCACTCCTTCTTGACCTTGGAGTATATCTGTGGATAAAAAATCATTTGGATTCTTTTTTGGCTTTCTCGTAGAGGTCTACAAATTTGATTGATATTCTGGAGATATCAGATTCCGTGATTCCTGTCAAGTCATCTTCACAACTATCATCCCAATTTGCATTGAGAAAACAGAGTGCGTATTGGATTATTCTCAGTTCTTTTATGTTGGTGGTGTTCATAGTGTCAGGCTTTTGTAGCATAAGACTTCCAGATGGTCAAGTCTAAATCTGCTGGTGTCATCTGGTGATTGATTGCCTCTGTCAAGAACAATTTCTCAATCTCCGCATACTTCTTCTTTGCTGGTGTTGCCTTGGGAACCTTGTATCCCTTCTCACTCATCCACTTGAGGATGTGCGTATCAAGGACTGCAACCTTTGCATCTGGTCGAGAGTGCAGGATAAAGAATCTCGCAGTCTTGCTACCGATACCAGAGATGCTCTCCAGTTCTTCGATGGTCACAGTCTTCAAACGACCCTTGAACTTGAGAATCTCGGTGAAGGCATGACCGATCCTCTTGTATTGACCTAGCTTGAACTCCTTCATGTGGATCTCTAGCCAACCATTCTTATTCAAGAATTCGATATGTGCAAAAGGCTTGTCAATCTGCTCCCACATACAACGCTTGAGGAACTCGTCTAGCTTCCTTGCCTGTTGCTCTGCTCCCTTTCCTGCAACGAGGATTGCGAACATGAGGAACTCTTCCAGTTCTTCCTCGGTGCGGTTGTAGTTGGTGATGGTGGTTGGAGTGATCATCAGAATAGGTGGATGATTGCGTTGATGGTGGTAACGACAACCATAACAATACACACCAGCATCATGAATGCAAGGAATGCGATCAAGGGTATGAATGCTTCGGGTTCGATTTCAATTTTCATTTGGATTATTGATCTGTAGTGTTCCAAGGAATGTTGTTGAAGTCAAACCAATTTTTGACCATAACAACAATTTCTTTTTTTAGCTTGTCTTGGTTCTCAAATTCTTGCCAATACTTTGTTCCAGTTGCTTTGAACACATTGTAATTCAATGCTTGAGATCCGATGCCTTTGCGAACTTCCACTAGAATGATTCTACCCCTGTCATATGGTTTGAGATTCTCATTGACAAACTCATAGAATGTATTGAAGGACTCATAATCACTCCCTAAACAACGATGATCGGTCTTGATGTTGATGAGCTTGAGATCGGGTGTGTTGTCGTAGTATCTCATTATCCGTGAATGTGTGCAGTGATTCCCTTGACTCCTTCAACAAAGGTGATCTTTGTCGCCCATCCTCGGATGATGCAATGAGGTTGACGCTTCTGATCGTGACTCTCAATGTCTGCTCCGTGAGTCTTTACGAAGTTTGCCATGTGGCAGGTATCTTCCCAATGGACTGTCATCACATTGCGTCCCTGCTTCTTGGACTCAGCTTTGTAGTAGTGAAAGAAGAATCTCTTCTTCTTGGGTTTGGTGGTGGTGGTTTTCATGGTGGTGAGTTTTAAGCCTTGCACAGAGACTTGAATGTGTCAAGCCTTTTTGATTGAACTTTCCAAATTGATTTGATGATCTGCATGGGTTTGTTTTCCAGATGGTCATAGATCACACCATCAATAATACAGAAGGCGTGTCTCCTACGATTGACAACAAACCTACCAGTTGGATTTTTCTTTAAGAACTTTTGAATGGTAATACCCCCACATTTGATCTTACGAAATTCTATTCCTTTTTTTCTGGCATGGTTCATCAGCTTCGATGTGTAGAATCCTTTACCATGCTTGCGTCCTGCTTCCTCACCGATCTTGTATGCTTCAGTATAGGGAATCCCTGCCGCTGTTGCCAAGGCACAGATGGTGCAGTTGTTTGAATCATTGATACCAGACTTCTCGGCTGAAGTAGTGGGTTGGTGTCTCATGGTTCCTAGAAGCTAATACAGACTTCTCAAAATTACAAGCACTATTTTCAAAAATCTTTTTGTATGTATATGGTAAGACACCAACATACACTATACATTATATTACACTTTCTGTAATGTATTGTGCAGTGCAATAAAAAACCTCTCACTAAAAGTAAGAGGAATCGAAATTAAAATTTGTTTTTTTTTTACAAAGTTGTATTTCGAATACTATAAGTATTTATATGAAATGTTTTAATTGCCAAAAAAAATTAGAAGGAAGATATCAAAAGAAATTTTGCTCACAAAGTTGTGCGGCAACTTTTAATAATAAAATTTGTAAAAAGGGAAAAGGTGGAAAAAGAAATTGCCCAAGATGTAAAAAGGAATTTTTGAAACAAGAACTTCCCCCTAGATGTCTTTGCTTTGAATGTAAAGAAGAAAAGAAAAACAATCTTCTTTATAATAAAGATTTGACAAAGAAAGAATTGGTCTATGAGAAACATACTCATGGTGCGGCATATTCATACATTCGTTGGCACTCTCGTAAAGTAGTTCTAAAAGATCACCCTAAGATTTGTTCGGTGTGTGGTTACGATAGACACGCTGAAGTTGCTCATAGAATCCCCATATCAGACTTTCCAGATGATGCAAAACTTTCGGAAATCAATTCTATAAGCAATCTTGTATTACTTTGCCCCAATCATCATTGGGAATTCGATCATGGTAGGAGTGGAGGGACTTGAACCCTCTTTGTCTGATTAAAAGTCAGATACTTCACCTTAAAAGTTTCACTCCCATGATGGTGCATCGTGCAGGAGTCGAACCTGCATTGAGGAATTAGAAGTTCCCGATCCTATCCATTGAATGAACGATGCGTAATTTGTAGTGCCCCCGGAGGGATTTGAACCCCCAACCAATCAGTTATGAGCCGACTGCTCTGACCATTGAGCTACAAGGGCATTGTTAAAGTTGCTGGTGGTGGTTGGAGGAGGGAGCCACTACACTCCCTCCCCCTCTCTTCACCACACCTAATTCTTATGATCCCATTCCCGTCAGGAGATTCTTGATCCTCTTGAGAAGATCCTCGACTTTCTGGTCGTCCTCGCATCCACAGGAACCCTCACAGCATCCTGCTTCAAGGTGATCCTTCCCCTCGTTGCCGACCTGTGCCTCGTCCTGCTTGCAGACTTGATCGCCATGCTCGTCCTGCTGGTCACAGAAGCAATGATTCTCGTCGCAATCGGTATCGTCGCAATCGGTATCGTCCTCATCATCGTCATACTCGTCACCGTTCTCATCGTAGAGATCAGCGTCCCAACCAGACTCTCCACGATCCAGCTTGCTCCTCCAATCGTCGGTGTATTCACCGATCACCTCGTAGCGGCAAGTGCGTCCCTTGGTATTGTTGTAGTCAGCAGGGATTGCGACCACATCAGCAGGATTGATCTTAACGATCATTGTGTGACCTCCGTTGCTATCGGAGAAGTGAGGGAGATACTTGATGGAGCAGAAGTGCAACCCGTAGGAACAGGTGCGATTCTTGTCCTCATCGACCAGATTGCGAGGCATCTCACAAACAGATCCAACTGAATTGTTGTATTTGCCCGTGTAGATGTCCGTATAATCGGCCTTGACATTCTTGTAGGCAAGGAAGCAACCGTCAGTAGTGACAGGAAGCTCTCCCGCCTCAAGGAAATCATACAGTTCGTTTATCGCCCGATAGGATGGATTCTGAAGAAGGTTCTCAAGGAACTTCAGCAGAGGGAGGAAGGGAAGATCATTACGCATAAACGAAATGATCTTTTTCGTCAGGGAGTTATGGATGACATGACCCTTGTATTGGATTGACCCGTCAACGATCTGGACATCACCAGAGACATACATGGACACATTCTGAACGAGGTCGTAGTTCTTTACGAACTCATCGAACTGGTATGCCCGTGCATTGTTGAGGAGCTTGTGGTAGTTGGGGTGTTCGGGAAGAGCCGTGTAGTTCTTACCGTTGATGAAGGCAACGATGGTTCCGTTGCCCGTGATGGTGACTGCATTGGTGTTGGTGTTGCTCATAGCATTAAAGAATCTATCAGAGTGCGTGGTTGAAGTCAATGATTATTTTTCAACCCTTGAAATAATTTCCAGAACGGTGTCAGCGTCCCAACCGTAGGAGAAAATCTTGTCAATCATTTTCTGGATAAATTTATCCTGTGCAACTTTTACCTTGCCATTCTTGAAATCAATCCAACCAGCGATTTGCTTGAACCTAGAAGTTTTCTCCTGTGCGTTGAAAATATAGTTGACAACTTGCTTGAACTCGCTAGTGGCAGGGAGGTCGATGAAAGCCTTCTTCTTGAGAACGCTATCGTAAGACCACCTATAAGTATTGGCAGTAGACATCTCATCCACATCGTATGTAAGATCAATGTTCTCATTGACCCATGCTGTGAACTCCTGTGAGGTTTCTGGCAGGAACTTGACGCTCTGCTTGGGAATCATCACGACATCGGAATCGGAAAGCCCAAGGAAGGTCATGAGACGCTTGAGGTCACTTTTGTTATTGACATTCCGATCCAGACCCTCGACATCGAAGGTGAAATTCCAATCATTATCCTTGACAATATAGAAGGAAGGATACTTGGCATCGGGACTGTTGCCGTCGATCTGGACTGCATCCCAACTACGGTTGTCGATATTCCCGATCTGGTAGACATTGAAAACTCCCTTGACTCTTGCCTTGCGACTACCATTGTTAGACCTTGACTGCTTGGGAGTGGTAGGGAGGGAGGAAGCAGGAGTGAAGCAATCAGCAGGGAACCCACTAGCGATCATGTCAGCATAAGACTCCTTGCTGAATACGGTGATGGACTTATCAGAATTGTCCTGAACATATTTCCTGACTCGGACAATCGTTCCCCTCTCAAGGTCATCGTGAACCCACAGAGAAGAGAGACTAGGATACATACTCTCTGTCACCTTCTTTCTGAAATAGGAAGGCTTCCTGTATGTCATGGTGTGACCACTCTTTGCGATCTTGCTAATAAAATCAACTGGATTAGTTATGTCCTGTCCGTTCCACAGGATCTTGTCCTTGATCGTCAGACCGTCGATGTAGCTGAAATTCTCATTCAAGGTATGGACACACATCAATGCTCCAAAGACTGAAGTCTGATTTGCAATGCTCTCATTGACACTACGAATGAAATCACTCTTGATAAATTCAAACTTGTCATTGAGTGCCTTGATCGTGGAGTCACAGTAAGACAGGTGTTCACGAGATGGGGCGAAGTCAATCTCTCCCATGTTGAAGTTAATCACCAGACATGCACGATAACAGAGTCGATAGTTCTTATTATCGACCTTGTGAGAATCAATAGGATACGCCACACCTCCCATGATGGCGTAAGACTTGTCCAGACCTTTGAAGGACTTCCAACCATTACCAGAGAAAACAGGAGTCTCTTCATTCCAATCAATCTTTCCTCCCGTGATAATCGGCTTGACATCAAAGAATCGGAACGCCTTCTTGACCGACTGCTCAAAGATAGAGAAATCCTTCTCCTTAATCGGAATCTGGATCTTCACACCGTTGGACTCCGTAGTGTCAGAACGGTTCATCAGAGCAATAGCAGGTGTAGCCTGTTCGTTGAAGTAGGCATTATACACGCTACGCACACCGTTGAAGGTGCTGGTCACAACGAAATTGTCCGTATAGCAGAAGGGAGACTTGGAGCCAAGACCCAAGCAACCAATTTGAGTATTGGTATTGGTTTTAGTGGACTCGAAATAGGTAGCATAGATGGAATAGATATTCTCATGAGAGATACCAGTTCCGAAATCTTCAATAGCAAGCCAAGGCTCAAGAGCATTAGGAAGATGGATGGCAAACGGTTCACCTCCCTTTCCAGCGGCGACCATAGCATCAGAGGCGTTGCAACCCAACTCACGAACAATAGCAAGAGGCTTATCGGAGTAGAGGTCAGAGAGGATCTGGAACGCCTTGCGAGAGGACTTCATCTTGAAGGTATTCTCTTCAGAGATAGTTCCGATCTGTTCGATAGTAGTAGTGGTGTCGATTAGTTTCATGGGTAGTGGTTTGATTCGACCTCCACAATACACATTCCAATTTCTCGTTCAAGACCTTTTTTTGAAAATTTTTCGATTATCATTTTATGCTTGACAACGACATCATAGGACAATTAAAAAATCATTGTCTTACCATCGCCCATAAAAGTCATAGAATGTATTTGTCAACTCAAAAATAAAAATGAATTGATTTTTATTTCAGAACAACATGATAAGACATTTACACAACCATTGTCTTACCATTAACGAAAATAACGAAAAACCCACCAGCGGGAATATCGCTGATGGGTTTCGTGTTTAAAACAAACTGGATTTACTTACGCCATGCAGTCCAGCGTCCGATATTGTCTCGGACATTATGATAGCGACACTTGAGTCGAATCTTTCCAAACTGATTTACAGGCCCAAGAACCTCATACTTGCTTGTGTTGATTGTCTCCTTGACAAGTGCAACCTTGGAATCCCGATTCATCTGGTTGAAGTTCTTCGTCAACCCGCTGAAGTCACGGATAATCATTGTTGTGTTGGTCATTTATTATTCACCTCCTTTTGTTTCATTTGATTTTCTGTTTTTCGCCTTTCGTTCAAGTCTCTTCTGACGAGAAAGTGCAATAGCTTCCTTCTCCTTATCTGTAAGTTCAAGGAGATCATACTTGGTTTCCTTATCCAACTTGTGCCAGATAGATTCACTCTTCATTAGATTCTTCGACTTTCTGATATGATTCATGCTCATAATAAAAGTATATATGGTTTTCCTATATTGTCAATCCTTAATCTTCTGGATGTGTTGCATTACAATATTCTGCAACTCCTGCATCATACCCCACCCTGTAATAGTAGTGTCGGGTCTGTTCGGCATGACTAAAACTTCCCCCATCATAGGGATTAGTGTCAACTCCTTCTTCAAACCCATCCACAAATCCCTTGCAATAGGCAACGCTTCTACAGAGAATAGCAGGATCAAATGTCATTTCAGTTTTCATGCTTCCTCCTTTAGCGTTTTTACGATCTCTTGGCAAGCATTTAATACGGATTCTACTTCTTGATTTGTTTCTAAAATCTCCTCTGTCAAATCCTCATATTCTGGATTGGTAGCACCATTGCAAGACCACAGAGTTCCCTCTGCATTTCGCAAGGCATTATACATCTTCCAGAACAGATCGGTTTCTATTTCGATTGTGTTTTTCATTTGTAGTGTGTTGTATGGGTGATTTTGTGGGTATAAGAATCTCTGGTAGTCTCGACAATCGTATGAGGGACAGTATAGACCTTTGTAAGATATGCGTCATCAGAAGTAACCCAACCATAGTTTGCACTATCGGCTAGTTCCTGACCAAACTTCTCAACGATGAATTTGTATTGACTAGGAAAAAATAGATTCATTTTTAAGCCTCAAGGTTCAGATAGATTCCATCCTTTGTCAAGCCCCAAAGTGAATCGATAAAAGATTTCCATTCCTCTTCAGAACAAGTCTCAACATCCTCGTCATCAGAGAACCATTCGTAGGCATCATCAATGAAACGAGCAAACCTCTCACCATTGATAAGAGTCAGATTATTGTCCCCAAAGGAAAAATCTGGATTAGAACTAGCAAGCATATCCCAAAACCAATCCCATTCAGCAGGAATAAGACTAGTCAGATCTACGACTTTGACTGTGCGTGGTGATATAGTGGTGTTCATAGAATTGAATTAGAACTGGATTTCGCTATCCTGTAAAGCAGAAAGTGCAGAAAGATTAAAAATCAATTCATTTGAATCTTTCCACTTCGACTCCTCGCAAACCATAACACTACTATCAAAATAGTGCTGATTGAGAAATCCCTTAATACCAAGAATGACATCTTCTGGAATCTCCTGACTGTGAACGTGGAGAATAAGAGGAATGACTGTGTAGTGGTTTTTCATAACCCCACCAATGGATCATATTCCCAAAAACTTTACAAGAACTATTTTAAACTTTTTTATGTATACCAATGGTAAGACATCAATGTTTGAAAAGTCTTACCAATTATTCTGAAGTTTTCTGAAAACTGTTTGGTAAGACACCGTTGTTCAGAACAGTCTTACAATATATTGTATGGTAAGACAATATGTTGCAAACACATTCAGAATAATACACGCTCATGCGAATATGTTCTGAAAATGTCAAGAAAACATTGCAAAATTTTGAAAATTTTCTGGTTGACAAAACAGTTAAAAACATTTAGAGTAGACTGATTGTAATAAATGTGTTTAGAAATGTTTAGAAATGTGTTTAGAAATGTTTTTAATGTTTTCAGAGTGTTTAGAACTGTTCGGAAAGTATTCGGAATGTTTAGAACTGTTTGGAAAGTGTTTGGAACTGTTCGGAATGTTTTCAGGTTATTTGAAACTATTTAGGAAGTTTTCGGAAGTTTCGATAACTTGTATGAAGAATGTCTTATCATGTGGGAGGAATGTATTTTGAATACTGTTCTGGAGTTATTTCGATTAGATCGAAAGGTTCTTCAGGGGAGAAGTTTCAAATCATTTGTTATTGTAGTCTTTGGGAATTGTAAGTATTATTGTTATTGAATGGATGATAGTTGTATAGCTGTCAGTTGGATTGTTATCTTGATTCTTATTGGGACATTCCTTAAATATAGAAATTGATTTGTCGTATTGCTACACCATGTTGTATTTTTACACGGTGTTCTATTAAAACAGCATTGACATGGATATGGGTTTCTGTTATTGTACTTGTCTATGAATGAAAACCTAAATGCTGTATTGGAGAAGGGAGCAAAGGAACTTGTTACCTTTATTGTTAAGGATGAAGCTCACGGTGTATTTTTCCATGAGGCATGTGATGAGACGGAATTTACTCCTGTTACTATTGGTATGCTTTGTACTATTCTGATTAGGAATTATATTGGTGCTCTTCCTGATTCGGTTCAGAATGATGCTATGGATGCTTGTTATAAGACTATCGAGGCTCTTCGGTCATTTCCTGAAGAGTTGGAGATGGACGATGATGAGGTATTTGGTTCTGATTAGACGACGAACCATCACACTCTGTTGCATTAAAACAGAGTGCTGTATTAAATCAGAGTTTACTTTAAATTACTTGAGGTAATTTGCTGTGGAGTTTTTGTTCTCCTTTAATACTGACTTACCTTTTGCTGAAAGGTAATTTCCTGTGTTGAAAGATTCTGGATATGTTGTGGGAGTTGAAGGAGTTTGTTCTTCTTCTCCTGCATCGGAAGCTGCTTGTTGTTCTGCTTCTGGATCTTCGTGATCATCGGAATTATCTTCGTGTCCGAATTCTGCTAATGCATTGATGAGATCCATATGTTCATCTGGTGCGAGATCATGTTGAGCAAAGAGATTTTTGATACCTTCCAAGTGTTCTTGGTCTGCATAGATCGGATGACCTATTGCTTCTATGGATTGATCTTCGTTTTCTTCTACGATATGAATTGATTCGTAGAGGCTTTCGATTGCTTTTTGATCGTTGGAATTTGAATACATGATGTAATTACTTATACTTAATTGATATCAATTAGGGGGAAAATTATTATTTTTTCTGGTGTTTCGTGGGAATCGTGTTTACTAAAGTGATGGGTATTTTGTTCTTCGTCGTATGCGATATTATAAACTAATTCGATTCCTTCTCTTCCTGCCACTCTTATGTCTCTTACTGCTAGATTCCCGTGTGCTGTGTTAATGTGATGTGGTGTGTCATTTTCTTCCCACTTTATATTCAAATAGTCTTTTTTTACTAAGGGATGTTTGGATACAATTCTTTGTTTTAGTCTGACTTCGGCATTGTATAATTTATCATCATCGCCTATGACCTGTGCTTTTTTATTTCTTATTTCGTTTCTTGCTATGGTTTCTGGTGATGCAAGATAGCTATGTCCGATTACCTGTAACTTACCTGTGACTTGTTCTTCGTAGATTAGTTCTAGGTTTTTTGAATCATTTGACATATAACCTATATATTTATTTGTCATACATCCTTATTTTAATATATTTTTTTATTTTCTCTGTAGAAATATTTATTTTTTATAAAATTTGGCACAAAAGTTGATATTTTTATGGATTTTTTCTCCACTTTCCCCCACTTTGTGCCACATTTTTTTACAATTTGGACATGTTTTGTAAGTATTTTCTGTACAAAATGGACACAAAACTCAAAAGAATAACACCCGAAATTGAAAAACATGCTGCCATCCGAATAGCAATGGAATGGATAAGATCCGGTGAAAGTTTGCTAAAACGTGATCCTAATGTAAAATATATAAAACTATCTGATGAAGTAAATGATAAGATTACTTCTCTCTATGAAGATGGTTATGAACTCTCTGGATTTAAATATAATCTTGCCGCCAATATGAGAATCAAACAACAAGCACTAGACACTGCTCTTTCTGTCTTGAAGGTCGATGCAGGAAGAAAAGAAGATGCAAAATATCCCAATATGGTAAAGCATTTCAACATCCGACCATATAGTTTTTAATATGCTTGCAGAATATATATTTGAAGTAATCGTAGATAATATTCCCCAATTAATTAAAGTCATTGCCCCTGACAAAGAAAAGGCACTGGAAAAAATCAATTCATTTTATTCCTCAGAACCAAAACTAATTGATATAAGAAGTATTACTTTTTGATATCTTCGTAATCGAACTTGATATCATTGATCGTACTATCTTCGTATTTCTTAAACTTCTTCTTAAATGATTCATAATCAGTAAGATCTGACTGATTAAACTTCGGGAGCTTTTCCCATTTCATTTTATGTTCGTGCTTCTTATAAGCATCACTATCACGACTTAGATAATAATAGCTACCAATTATAGTTGCTAGAATAAAAATAAGGAATAACATTTTGATTGTTCCGGTAATCAAATTCTTAATCAACCAAATTGATCCAAGAACAAGAATAACAGCTAAAAGTATTTCAAGGGGATTATTATAATTCATTTTCTTATGACGTTACTGGAATAGTATTTACCATTATATTTGAATTCATATACATCTCTACCAAAGAGATCCTCGCTAATTCCCACAAAGACCGTATCATTTACAGGAATCCATTCTCCCTCCACCATGACATATGCTTCCTTTAGTCCGTATCTGTCTTCATCGTTATCCATGATGGTTCTACTTTATCAGATTTGATTCCGAAATGCAACAATAAATTCTTAACTATTTCAATCTGAAGATTGACTCTAGTTTCAATGTCATGAGGTCTGATGGGTGTTTCGATAGTACAGGAGGGTATTCCTCTCTTTCTTAATGCTCTCTCAAGTGTTCCTTTAGTTGGCAAATGTCCATGTGTAATGACTCCTCTTTCGGTTTTATCTCCTATTGCACTCTTTGCGAGTTTTACATTTAGATCAGCAAGAATCTTCTGTAGGGTCTTTTTCATGTCCGGTGAAGAATAAGCATAGACTTCATCGGTCGTATCATCTTCGTGCATAGCTATGACCAAGCTTGGATTTATTTGTTCTATCTTTGTAAGTATCTTATCTTCAACTGGTAATGAATCTTTCTCATCGAAATGTCTATTGGGATCTACTCCCTCAAGTCTTCTATGACCAGTTGTGTTTACATTACAAATGATATCAACTCCCTCTATTCCCTCAAATTTCTTTGCCGCTATATTTCCTGCTGGTTCATCTCCATGAATACCACCAACTAAAACAATACGGGGATTTGTATATTTCTTGTAAAGATTATCGAATTTCATTCTTAATATTTACACCCACCAATCGGGTGTATTATTAAGTTTATCCCATTTGGCAAATGCTCTCTTGGCTCCCATATAATAATTCCTATATGCTGTGACTGCATCGGGATGTTTATATTCATCTGGCATTGCTTGTGCAAAACTTGTCAGCGGACCATCCGGTATCATCTCTGCCATATTTTTAAGGAAGATAATACCTCTCTCACATGAATGAGTTTTTCTGTATCTATTTGAATATTCGATACATAGATACATACCATGATCTGCCGCCCAGTTGAAATTAGCTCTCGTTTGTCCTACCCAACGTGTACAGGGATGATTATGATAACCACCTTTAAGAGGTGTTCCACTTGCAGTCAAAGGCATTTCCCAACTCTGTGCTCCATGACGAATCACAGCAGAACCCAACTGCTGAAATATCTCAAGGATCATTTTTACAACATGCTTGTCACAATGATATTGTGCAGCAATATAAGGATCGTTATCTAGAATGAATATGTTCATTGGTAGTTATTTTGTATACTTTATAAAAAGCATACCCTACACTATACCATACTGTCAATGAGATAAGAAAAGAAAGTAATATGATAACCAAACGAATGTAACCCCATTTGCGTTCCTCTCTTTGTCTATCATATTCTAAATCATCGGGTTCCATAATTATGAATTCCTTGGTAGATAAACTACTTGCTTTATGTCACTTAGCCAACTTAGAGGTCTTGTGTCGGAATCCTGATATTCACCATCATACCAACCTTTACCTTCTCCTGCTTTGACGACATTGATTTCATGAATGTTGTTGACAAGATCATATCCTGTTTCATATCCATCGACAACCACTTCGGTTTCAGGATCGAACTTCTGAAGTTCTTTTATTAGGTCTTTGATTTTCATGATTTGTTTTCGTATTCGTTTATTGTTTCCCAAAGAGAATCAATATCATAACAGATTTCGACTTTCTTTCTACCTACTTTCTTATATGCCTTATTGATCTTACCATCCATACCTTCTCTCTCATAAAGAAACCAATCAATCCATGTCAGTTGATCAGCATTAAATGCTGCCTTCATGAGTTCATCAATGACATGTTCGTAATTTTCTTCAAAATGCATAAGATCAATTCCAAGCTTATAAGCATCATGAGATCTCTTACGAGCAGTCTGGGTATTAAGAATGATCTTCTGGAAAGATTGCTTTGTCATATTCATTGTTTAAAATCAAATTTAAATACAAGAGTTTGAATCTTATCTAGCAGATCATAGTTTACAATACGATTTCCATCCTTATCCCATAGATAACAATGACCAACCTTATTCATAATAGGAGTCTTGTCATCATAGGCATGTTCGATAAACATGGGATCATACCAATTATAGTAATATGTTTCTCCCTTATGAGTAATCTCATACAGAGATAGTTTATATTCCTTTTTATCTTTGATTTTCATCAGTTTTCTACGGAATGATTGATCTTAAAGCCACCAGTTCTATGATACTCTTCGTTCTTTTCACCAATCTGGAACCAAGAAGTCTCTCCCTTCTCGCAGGAATTAGCATACTCTTTCCAATTGATATTTTCTACCATCTTATCAATCTCACTTGCTGTCTTCTCATCAAGATCATATGGAATACCATCGTAGCGACAGTTATTGATAAACTCTTGGATATATTTAAGAAAATCCTCTTCAGTTTCTCCTGTATATGGATTATCCTCAAGCTTCTTGAACTTCTTGGGATCAAGCTCTGCAACCTCAGTTGTTTGCCAGATTGTTATCTCTTCTACTTTACGGATTTGGTATTTCATATGTTATTTTTAGTTAGTTTGAAGTTTAAAAGGAGTTACGATAATACGAGGCTCAATATAAACTGGCTTCACGTTATTACCATTAGGATCTTTGAGAAGAACCCAAGTACCATCACAGCTTGCAGGGGAATACAAACCATTGGGATCAGCCTGTGGAATAGTTACATTGCCTTGTTCATACGTCTCATAAGACTTTGCTGGTCTCATTGGACTAGTATATTGGGTAGCATATGGGATACCATAACCAATACTTTCACCAAGAAAGATAAGTTTACCTGTATTCTCTGCTACAATGTATGTATATGTAGTAAGACCATCCTGATCTCTCATCTCAAGAATATCCTTGAGAAGTTTCTTCTCACGAAAGTTCTTGATTGCTGGCATACCAACTTCAGATGCACATTCCTTTAGGATTTCTTCTTGTCTACGATTCTGAACCTGATCACTCGTTGTACGTATAGTAGTATCACAACCAGTGATTGCAAATGTTGCTACTGTGGCAATAATTAGGATTAGTTTGTTTTTCATGTGTTTATTTTTTTATACTGAAAGGTGCTTTTCTAGGGTTATTTTACCGTAATATGGTTTGAATTGACTACTCCATTTATCTAAATGCATTCCAATTTCTTCTGGAAATTTACTGTATAACAATGTGCCAGTATAACCAAGACCACCATGACCAGTATTTGTGGCTAAAATAACCATTCCCTCGTCGTTGACCATCAAAGTTGGAAATCCCAAGTTGTTTGTGTTATTGTCTTCTATTTTTGTTGATTTCATATGTATTAGAATTTGTGGGTTTGATTGTTCTTGAGTGTCTGGATAAAACTATAAAGATCCGGAGGAAGTTTGTCAACATCATAATCAGCAGCACGATGAAGAATGATAGAACCAAGTGCTGATTGATGATCCTTATCTGTTTGAATATATTGATATTGCATATTTTCAAGCTCTTGAATCATACCTTGGTTATATGCCTTAGATTGTTCAAAGACTTGACGACGAACTGCTTCCTGTTTTGGAGCAAAGTATTTGTACAGGAAGAAATCGTTTCCTGTAAAAACCCAGCTTAAACCAAGCACGATTACGATGATTGCGAGGAACGATAGGAATGCTGCGAATATGTCTTTCATAATTGTTTATGTAGTATATGTAATTTTTTATAAAGTGTCAAGGTAAATCGTCATTGGAAACCTCTACACGATGTGCTCCATGTTCGGGACAAAGAGTTTTCCACCAGCCATCACGATATGTCTTACCTTTATTTCCACAGACTTCACAAGTCTTATGAGAAAGATATTCTGTGAAATTTACAGCAGAATCTACATCTCTCCAATAACGATCAGATTGCTTATTGTAATCTTCATCGTCATACTTGGCGAGTTCTTCTTCTGGAATGTCATGATACATATCAAAATATATTCTAAGACCCGCAAACTTTTCCTTTATCTGTAAGAAACGAAATTTTGGTGCAGGTATGTGAGCATTTTTTAAATGCGTTTCTTCTTCGGCTTTCTTTTCTTCATCGGTCTTAACATAATTTTTCTTATATTGCACAACCATATTTCCACGACAAACTGAGGTTATATATCCACAAAGATTATCAAGGAGATCATACCATCCATCATCATGCTCACAACCCCATGTCATGCAAGTTTCCTTTGGATCTCCTCCATGAAAACGGAAGAGATCAGGATACTTCTTTACGAGTTCAATTTCGAGTTCTTCTCTCATTAAATATCTCCGGTTTGCTCACAGGCTTCAATAATTTGATCCTTGAGTTCGCCTTCAATATATTCATTATCTGAATTTATTACGAGCACCTCTTCCAACTTTCCAAAATCATAATGGAAAGTGGCGGTGTAAGTTTCTTCGCCGTCTTCAACGGTGAATTCGTAGGTTTCAGTCTTTTGGTGGAAGTCTAGTTCTGCTTTCATATATTTTTTAATTGGTTAACCATTTTACCTCAAAATAGAAAAGAATCAACAACAAAATTAAAGAAATCCAAACTGTAATAGGATTATTCCAGAATTTTTTAATCATTTCAATTCGTTTTATCAAGTTTACGATAAAGTCTTGGATTACTTTGTTCTAAACATTTTCTCATATTTTTTTGTTTAGCTTTGTAGCTTTCAAGTTGACTTTTCCTCATTTCTTCTTTTTCTTGCTTTAATTGTTTTTGCGATTTGTGATTAACGAAAAGTTCAGTCTTTTCTACAAAATCATATAATCCATATGTAGAAGAATATTTCTTTCCACCATGTGTGAAAAACTCTTGTATATTAAGAAGTTTTATTGCTAACTTTCTCGCTTTTGATCCTTCTTGTGTATCGGAAAGAAATAATTCATGTAAATTTTTATCGGGAAATTCTTCCTGTAATTCTTTAGTACTCTGTTCGGACAAAAAACTACTAATAGCACGAACATGTATTTGCTCCATTCGGGCAGTAGATTTCTTTTGGTCTTCGGGTATGGGAGTGTGTTCTATGTCATGACATTTTCTACATAAAACAAGAAGGTCTTTAATTGATTCCTGACCCCAAGTTTCAGGATAATAGACATGATGAACATCTCTACCTTCACCGCCACAGTGTTGACACGTGTATCTATAATACCTAAGAGCATTTTCCCTTATATCTTTCCACGTATCACTTTTAAGATATTCTCTATATAGAGATTGTTTAGGTGTAATTTTTTCTTCTTCCATAATTAATATCCCATGTTAAGTTCTTGGGCTTGATTTGCAAGTTGGTCTAAAACTTTTTCACGACAATCAAATCCAAAGACTTCTTTCTCAACAACGCCAAGTTCAATTGGAGTATAGTTAATATGTTCACATGAAACACAGAAATATCTTGGATCTATGGTATATCCTAAATTATCTGGTTTAAACTCCATAACTCTTCTGTCATGAATGTGACCATGCACGTTCACCTTATGTGCTTTACCAAATGAACTAGGATGAATTGGAATATGACTCATGATAATGCCATTATCTAAACGATGAGTACCACGAATATCTTTGAAATACTTTGCATATTCTTTCATCTCGTAAATATCATGATTACCCTTGATAAGAACTTTCTTACCATTAATTTTACCAAAATTTTCAATATCTTTCTTTTTTTGAGCTACATCACCAAGAACGTATACTTTATCACTTGGATGAGTAACAACTTTGTTCCAGTTTTCGATTAATGTAGCATCATGTTCCTCTACGCTATTGAATGGACGCAATGCTTGATTGAAACCATCATTTACGATGAGCATGTCCAAATCCCCAAAATGGAGATCCGCTATTAGAAATACATTTTTCATTTACCAGTGTCGAATTACACCAGCTATTATAAAGAAATTCGTGATAATGTAAACTAAAATAATTAAAGTTCGGATTAATGCTATAAGATCAGCTTCTTTGTCATGTCTACCAGCTTTATCACCAAGGGCTTTTGCCCAAAGTCTCCAAACATTTTTCATGATTATTTGTTAAAATTATTTCTTTGCGACTCTTTTTACTGGTTTATTGGGATGTTTTCTTATATCCCATAAGATGGCAATAAGAGGAACGCCAAAAAGAGCAAAAACTACTGTGAATATGATTCCCACAAACCAAACTGCTGCACAATAATCCACCGGAATAGGTGGAGTTACGGTAATATGACCTCTATGAATATGCTCACATGCACAATCATCTCCACCATATAGAACGGAACCCCACAGAATGGATTTTAACATTGTTAAATTTTACCAAGCAATACCAGAAAATGTTTTACCAACAATAAGAACTGCTTTGTTTGCAACAGCCTTATCATCGGTTTTCTTTACGATGTGATGAACACATCCGTTTAAACAAGTGATTGCAATAGCGATTAAGATTATGTTTTTCATATTTAATATATTATCACACTTATAAACTTTTTCAAGTGCTTTTTTAAATCACCCATACCACTCTCTATCTGGTAAAGATTCTGCACTCACTTTACAATCTGGTCCTTTATATGGAACATAAGGAATGTCTTTTCCAAAATGAGGATCAATGTTTGGAGGTACTGGAACAGTTGGAATGATTACAAGCTTCTCAATCAGCTTCTGAATAATAATAGACTGATCCATAATTTTTTCATTCTGTTGATTGAGTTGCTTTTGAAGTTCATCAATCTTTTTAGATATTTCATCTAATTTGTTTTCTTGTATAATGTTCATATCAAATTATCTTCTCTAATTTTAACATAAAATGTTTTCAATGATGAAACAAAATCTCTACCCACTGTATTTCTATGTACTATAAAAAATATCATTCCTAGCCTTATATTTCTCAATTTAGCTTTTGATTCTTCTATTTCAGATAGTTGAGACTTTATTGTTGTGTTTTCAGCAAGCTCATAAAACACATCTGGAATCATTCCCTTTTCTCTTTCAAAGTAAGGCTTAACAAAGCTGTTAAAATGCTCTATAAGCTCTGCTTTTGTGCCAATAACAATTTCTTCAATTTCAACACTCATAATATTAGCTCCAATCCCATGCAAAGTCAAAAGGATTACAAAATCCTAACCAATATGAAAAAGATCTGCAATCTCCAACTTCTGCTAAACATTTTTTAGATATTTTTACAGTTTTAACACTATCTTTTTTCATATAAAACATTCTTTCACCCATAAAGGAGTCATAACATACATTACAATCTTCAACAGCAGTTAACTCTACAGTATCTTTAAAGATACCTCTCTTTCTTTTTGTACAAATAACTTCTTTCATATCAATTCCTAGGATCAGTCCAATTCTGAATAGGATAAGGTGTATTGAGAATCATTTCAACAAAAGCTTTTCCTTTTTCAGTGAGTGTAAGTTGATCAGCATCAGAATCATGTTCAGCAAATCTCACTAGGATATGATCTTTTAGTAATTGACTAGCAGCATCATATTCTGCCTTATTCCATCTGTTGATCATATACCTTGGCATATAGTGAGCTTTAAGTAGAATCTCAATCTTTAAGGGACTGTGTAGGTTTCTTGTGATCATATTATTTTAAATACCATTTAGTTATAAAAACTACAAACCATACTGCAAAGGGTATAAAAATCAATTGAAGAATTCCTTTAAAGAGTTCAAATGTATTATTGTCTATTGTTATGTCCATATTAATCTCCAATTGGTGGTACAGTTACTTTAGTTGGTTTATCCTTTTCAATCCTCCAAGCATCCTTAAACCATCTGCACATTGGATCTAAGTCCTCAATAACTGGAACATTATTATTCCATGTAAATGTAGAGACATAACCATCTTCAGGAAAACCATAGCTAAATCTATCTTGACATTTCTCATTGACATAATTTACAAAATTGTCTTTCATGTCTGGTTTGTAATGATCAAATGCAGTATCAATATCATCTAAGATAGACCACAATCTTTCAGCAATTAGCTTATAGTTAATTTCTTCTTCCATATTATTTTACAGCCTTCTCTGTTGTCTCATTATAAGCAAATTTCTCCATCTGCTTAATATATCTCAAAGCTGTCTGATGTCTAGTCTCATTTTCATAACAACTAGAAACATTAAAAATTAGCTCATGATAAAGATCAGAAAGGTTTTCATACTTCTTTCTATTAACAACACCATCAAATGCTTCTACATTATGCATCTCCATCCAATTGTATAGGACTTTAGCAGCAGCAATGATCTCAGGTGGAATGTCTGTTACTGGTGGATAGATATCATTGTTCATAGATTAAATGCCTCATTAACTCTTTCTTCAAACTTCTTAACAGCTGGGAGGATAATTTGAGTTGTTGTAAAGTCATTTGTCTTAAGCTCTCTTGCTATAACATCTCCAAACTCTAATGCTGCTAGGTTAACTTTATTTCTAATAACAGAAAGCTCATCATGTTCTTCTAGTCCAGTTAGAACTTCTTTTAGGAAATTTTTAATCTCTTCTCTTTTCATATCAATCCTCCTTAGTGTTGTTTACTACAATCATCTTCTCATCAGCAATCTTATAAACCTCAAAGAAATCCTTTCTATTCTCTTCACTGAGTTCAAGGATCCTAGGACCAACTGATTCTAGATCACAGCATTCATCCTTCTTGTCATATTTGAGCCAAGCAATAACATAACAAGTCTCCTTCATATCAAAGAACTTTACAGAGATATTAGATCTATCCTTACAGACAAACCCATTCTTCTCTACAAAGCCATCCTTAATATACTCATCATACTTTCCATAATAAGAACAAGGTTCCCAGACAAGAAACTCACCCTTATCAATAGATGGATTAGTATTACAGTTATTTCTAAACTCTATATTGTTAATTCTTACTTTGATGTTCATATTATTCCTTTTTGTATGTGTAATAATGTACTTCATGCTCTGCATAAGCTGCAAAGCTCTTATTACACTCATCACATTCTACTTCAATAGTATCATTATGCCCTCTAAAATACTCAAAAGAATCTCCACTCTCATGACCACAATAAGGGCAAACTATTTCATCAGTATAGCTACAATCAAATTCTTCTTCCATATCAATCTTTATTATTCTAAGTCTACACAAAGGGTTGGTGTTGCTACAACTGCTGTTGTATCTTTATTAACTTCCTTTAACATTGGTTCAATATGTTTATCCCACAAAGCTATCCATTCCTCTTTATCATCAATAGCCCACCTCTCTGTCTCAATAACAATATAAGAACCAGAACCATTA
>Ga0007828_1000004_pt1 | contig 119945 bp, 136 predicted proteins | sample CryBogCBE16Oct07_FD_71232 | JGI IMG/M metagenome (GOLD analysis project Ga0007828, IMG submission 71232) | Freshwater microbial communities from Crystal Bog, Wisconsin, USA - CBE16Oct07 | ecosystem: Environmental > Aquatic > Freshwater > Lake | place: Crystal Bog, Wisconsin, USA | collected...
CTTGAGCCTCAATAGCATCAGCGGCTTTAAGCGCATCTTCTGGGTCAACCGTAGGCGCCATTTCCACACATTTCAATGTGTCTCGGGCAGCAATACCGTCACGACGCAATCTCTCAACAAGGTCTGAATAGTCAGTCATATCATGCTCCCCTGTTTATGAGTTTATAATAGCACCTTTGCGGGTGTTGTCAATAGGACCCAATACCTCTGCGGACTTTGCGTTTAGGAGCAGCAGGTTTACGCTTGCTGATGTTTACATTTAGAAACTCTACAAGCAGGGCATCCATCATAGCATCACGCTGGGCAGGGTCGTTGGTCTTGAGAACCTGGGCTAATTGGGGTGCTGCTCTATCTAGGAACTTATCCATTGCCTTAGAAGACATTTAACTCTCCTTTGTTTATGAGTATATAATAGCATCTTATGCTGACTAGTCAACCGTTATTTTTGGTGTTGTAAGTCGTTGATTATTTTAGCCATTCTTTGTGGTATTTTATCAATGTTTCTACTATCTGACCAGCATCTGCTGAGCCAAGCGTGTTTACATCTAGCATACCGTTTACATACGAGACTGGACTTAGATTGCGTTTGGTAGCGTATTCTACAGCAAGATCAATCAGCGTCTGGACTCTCTGCTCTGTCAGCTCTGACATTTTGAATACTCCGCTCGTTATGTCTCCAAACATAGTAGCACACTCCTGCAACTACTGCAAGAGTCGTCCATGGCTCTGGTGGTACTAAAAATCCCAGATCTGGACCACACTCATAAGCATATGCACAGGCTTCATTCCAATCTTGAAGATATTGATCAAGGGCAGTTGTCACAGCTAAATCTCCCTGTTTTTGGATATTTATTGCATCGCACAAATTTAGCTGAGTTTGGTGCAGTTGTCAAGTTATTCTTCAATTTCTTTAACTGCTGCCTCTACAGCTTTTTCTACCCGATCGATAGCTGAGTTGTCGCCGGGGAATAATTCTTTACTCAAGGCAATTATAAATCTCATGTTTTGAACTTCTTCTTCAGCGAGAATCTGTTGCTCTATTCGGTTGAGGTGTTCTTGTTCTAATTCTTCAGGTGTCTTGCCATTGACTAACGGTTCCTTAGGGACCGGCATGAGTTTATTAAATAACCAATTTATCATTTTATTATTCCTCCATGATTGCTTTGAGCAAATCTTCTTTAAATCCTGTAGCTATGATCATTTTCTGTAACAGTTTGATCTTTTCTGCTGCTATTTCCACAATCTGCCAATCCTCTAAACCTTCCGGACCACTATCTATGCCCCATAACGCAGTAGCAAGATCGCCCATGGGCAAATCCATTTTAGATTGATAATCTTCATCTGGTAGTTTGTTTTCAACAACAAACGGCCAGACATCTACTTTACTATCAACTTCAGACATTCACAACCCCTATCACTTGTTGAATACTGGTTTTGTATCACTCTCTACACACTCATGCACAATGTTTTCTCGTTTGATACCCGGATACTGTGCTTGAAGTTTAGCCAAATAATCAGGTTTTGTAAACACTGCATCTGCACGTTTTTCAAAGTCAGGTAGGTATGCTGTACAAGCATTCCAGTCGGGCATGGGCCCAACTACTGCCGATAAGACACCCATGATCTTAATGGTTAAGAATGCTTTCATTATACTCTCCTGTTACAAGATCCGCACACGGTTGAGTTGCGTAATACCATCATCGCGGTGTGCTTTGATTGTGCCTTTAAACGCTATTGTAACACCATCCTCCAGCTTATTGCGATATGCAAAGAACATTACATTGGTACCAAACTGTGCAGTAACATAGTGGGTACCCCACTTCTCACTGTAACGGCTTTCAATTACAGTGGCGTTGCCGACAACCTTTTCACCAATTTTGCCAAAATGGTTGCTACCAAAAGTGGCTTCTTGCTTCTTAACTCGCTGCTCGTCGCGCTTCTGTCCGCGAACATAGCCTTCTGGAAGGAATGCAACTGTAGCAAGTCCCAACCAATCATTGGCTGCAAACTCTGTACGGTTGGCTAATTCTATAGCCTGTGTGGTAAACTGATTAGCAGTACCTGACAGCACTTCCATCATCTTGTTGCGCCAGTAGGTGCGCACAACTTCTGCTTGAGTGCGATCTTCATTCGTAATGGATTCTGGAGCAAACAGGATATCGCGCATTATTACCTTATTAGGGTACGTAACAGTGTTTGTATCTTCGGTAATTTCTGGCTCTTTAAGGTACTTGCCGTTAATACGCAGAGCTGCACACGCCGCAGCCCACACAAGGTTCGCATCAATCATAGGAACTTCAGCAGCTTTACGTTTAGCCATGTCATTGCTCCTTTGTTTATGCTGTTACTTTAGCAGACTTTGCCACATTGTCAACCAGGTCACCGTTGATGTCAAATGGGAACTCACAAGCCTTATCTAATGCCATGCGAGTGATATAGAGATTGTCGGGATCTTCATCAGCCTCTAGATAGCGGATACGAGCACGACGGGCACGATCGATGGTAGTAAATAAACCCAGCAACTCGTCAAAGTGCCCGGCTCGGTACCACACTCCGTATACATTTGACATAGTAGCCTCCTTTGTTTATAAGTTTACTATAGCACCATTGTGGGTATTGTCAATAGGACCCGATACCTCTGCGGACTTTGCGTTTAGGTGCAGCAGGTTTACGCTTACTGCTGTTTACATTCAGGAACTCTACAAGCAGAGCATCTATCGCAGCGTCACGCTGGGCGGGGTCGTTGCTCTTGAGAGCTTGGGTGAATTGGGGTGCTGCTCTATCTAGGAACTTATCCATCGCCTTTGACATCGTATACTCCTTTGTTATGTGCTTATAATAGCACAATTAACCGGGTTGTCAATCGAAATCTGTATGTAAACAAGGGTGTTATAAGTCATTGATTTCAAAAAAATAGCCGGATCTACCACCATAATGACCCGGCTACTGAGCTTGATTTTATGTTATTATGTTAATTTGGATCTCTAAAAGCTATACGGCTTGCAGGGTACCAAACAGTCTTAACTCTATTGCTGGTATTACCTGCTATAACGCTGACGTACTTGCGTCCGTTACGATAGGAAGTACCTGCAACAAATCCCACATGATGTGGCATTACCGCAATGTCACCAGCATTACCATTTGATGGTGTACCATAACGGTAGAAACTTCTAGCCATATTGCTACCAGTTCCTCTATGACCACTTTGACGTAGAACTGCATTAGCCCATGCTGCACACCAAGGGGTGCGAGCTGGATCAACACCAAGTGTTCGCGTTAACGAACCGCGATTACCACGCTCGCTCATGCCCATATATGCCTGGGCACGAGACAATACGTTAGAACCACCGCTCCAGCCCCATGAATCAGTTGACTCAGATTCTGGTGCAGCATAACGTGCATGTCTTGATGCTTTGCGTGTTGCTCTGGTTGTTGGCTGTTCATTGGTATATCCATTTACTGGATCCCAGCCAGTAGACGCAGTTGCGTTACTGTTTGAACAATCACCAAACAAGTCAGTGCATTGTGCCTGTGGTGCAGCGACACGACCAGCGTGTCGCGCATAATGATGGCCATGATAGGGCCTTGCCTGTACTTCTGTTGCAAATGCTGCAAGACCAAATAGTCCCACAACTGCTACAAAGGTACTCATAAGGCTTCTCTTGCCTGTCTTCATTTCACTCTCCTCAATTTTAAAGCCGCGGAATTGCGACGCAGAATCTCTTGGTGGGTGAGATTCAAAGAGGTAGAACTAATTCGCGTGTTAGTCTACCCAAAGATGTTGTCTTGCCATCGATCAACATCTGTGCAGGCTTGTGTATATCCTTTGTTTAACCCGCACACACTGCATAAAACACTGAAAAAACAGCAATCTATGCAAGAGCTCGTTGGATATTTACCATCTCAATGAGCTCATTAACTACTATATTAACAATTCACAGTCTCATACACAATCTTCTTGCCGTGTTTCCTCATTACAAAATTCTTGATTTTTAATTCATTTCTGGAATCTAAATCAGCCACCGTAAGACTTTTTGCAAACTCTTCAACTTGATGTGTACTAAACCCTGTGATGTGATTTTGATCTAAAATATGTAGAAGTAAATTCTTTAATCTACGTCTGGATAATAATTTGACCTTACGCCAATCTAACGATCCGTCACTGTTAGAACATGACTCTAAATCAATACGTGCCAGATCCTGTGTCAGTTCCCAACCCTCGTTAATCAACGCAATAGAGCGATGTAGGTTAATGTCTGCGATCTCATTGCGTTCTATAATCACAGGCCATAACTCATGTCTGATCCAATTACGATCAAAATTTGTATCCATATTACTAGCATCTTCAATATTGGGAACCAGATTATCTGCAGCATAATTTTTAATTCTATCCTTGTCCCAATTCAACAAAGGTCTTACTAATAATACCTGTGGATCGATCCAACTTGGTCCAGTTTTGGTCATACAGCGTAGGCCTTTTAATCCACTGCCTCGGAATAATTTTAAGAAAAAGGTTTCGCATTGATCGTCAGAATGGTGAGCAAGTACAATCATATCAGAGTGTTGCTCAGTAAATGCTTGATATCTAGCCTGTCTGGCTGCACGTTCTAAATTGTTTCCAAACTGCTTGACATCTACTCGCACAACTTCACAGGGAATAGATCTTTCAATACAGTAATCTTCAACAAACTTGGCCCAAGTTGCTGAATTTGGAGAAATTTGATGATCCACATGTAACACCTTGAAATCTTTTTGAAAATAATTGCGATTTCTGTGTAAAATGTCAACTAGTACCATGCTATCAACACCGCCACTGACTCCAACAATGATTTTTTTGCCCGGTGCTAGTAGTTCTCGTAATTCTTTTAACTCATGCGGCTGCATTAACACTATTCCTATTGAAATTAACTAGTATTAACTTATAACCTATTGTATTGATTGTCAATGCCTAGACCAGAGACTCTAACCATTCATGTAGAATTTCAGCTGACTTATCGCTGTTTAACATGGCATCTAGTCCCCAATGCAGGGGAGTTGGAAGGTCGTCTAACCCGCACCATTTATATTCAGCAGACTCCCAATCAAGTATTGGCTTGAATTGTTTTTCAACTTGAACTGCATAGACTTTGTAAATGCTCATTGGCCACTCGGTCTTGAGAGCATAAATCATTTTCATAGGACAATCAGCAACATCATAGTTGATTTCTTCAAGGGTTTCTCTGATTGCTGTGGTTACATAGTCTTCTCTGGCAGATCCTCTACCACCAGGTATGCCCCAGGTATGCGGATTGTCCACATATTCACCGCGGAGAACAAACAACCAATTGTTGGTATCACGAGCGTGTATAAGACAACCTGCTGCTCTGTGTATATCTGGATTCAAGTCACTTGCTCTCATACTGATATTTATAGAATTATTTAACGATCTATCTTTGGCAGTTTCTTTAGTGCTTGCAACTCACTCTTATAAATTGCTCGTTGTCTGGTGGGATCACCCAGTATGTCTTGGTAGTCTGCAATAGTAGCTGTCAACTCTGCAATGCGCTTGGCTATTTCATCATATGCATCCCGGGCCCAGCGATAGCTGGGTAGACTTGCAATACGTTCTATTTGATCATCATCAAGTGGTATCTTAGCCTTGTTACATATGGTTTTAATTTGTTCAACTACTTCTGCTTTATTCTGGGCCGTGGGTAGAAACTTGGGCAAGTTCTTGTCAATACACTCTTTAAGTGCCAAGTTGAAACACAGTGTATAGGTAGCATCTGCAACTAACTTTTCATAACGAGTTACATACCAACCCAATCGCCAAGCCACAAACTCTGTTAACAGTATTTCTGCATCTTCATACTGCTTGATACTATCACCGTCCCAGTCAAGAACAACCAATCGTTCAGTTGTTTTACTCTTGAGTTTGAAGAATTCGATTGCTTTATCTTCTGTCCAACCGTTAATAGTGCCACGCTTGAACCGTACTTCAATCTTGATCTCTTTTGTACTGCGATCAATGTAAGTTTGTATTTGATCATCGTCTTCCATTTTGTTAAGACGTGCTTTGAATTTTTCTAGTGTTAGATCAGGTGGCAATTCTTCAACCCAAACTGTGCTGCCGTCTAGTCTGACTTTACCAGTAAACTCCCAGGCATTGCCGCCCAGGTTACGAGTCTTACAATCAAGGTAATCATATGTTGGAATCAGTCGATCAAACTTCTTACCGTCTAATACCTTAATACATGATTCAATTAGATCTTCTAACTTGCGTGGTAGTATTTCTGTACTCCAACCCACAGCAATACCACTAATACCATTTAATAGCACCAGAGGTACAAGCGGTAAGAAGTTCTTGGGTTCTAATACTGAACCATCATAGTTTTCTTTTAGTGGAATAATATCGTAGTCAGGATATATTAGTGCCTCTGTTATGCCGTTCTTTTTGAGATAGGTATAACGAGGAGCACCCCAATCAGTAGGTCCAACCTTGGTACCAAATGCACCAATGCCTTGCAAGAACGGGACATTATTACAGTACGTAGCAGCCATTAAACTTAAAGTATCAGCAGCACTTGCGTCACCATGGAGGTAACAACCGCTTGATATCATTGATCCTGCTAAAGAAATAGTTTTAATTTTTTCACTAATTGGTTTAATAACAAATAAAGCTTTACGTTGTGCATCTTTAAGACCATCACTGATACTAGGAATGCCGCGGTTTTGGCATACATATATGGAATATTCCCGACTAGTAGTTTTAATATAATCTGTAGTATCCTGGTACATTGTTATTGTCATGTTGCTGATGCCTTTTTACAATTATCTCCGTGCCATCTTGTATAATTTCCTAAATTTGTTTCTATTCCGCAGTGTGGGCATACCTTACGAGCATTTCGAGCCCGCAATCCAGGACCACATTTTTCAAGTCGCTGTTCAGGTGTCATAGAGTCCCAATTTGCTTTTACAATTTTAGAGCGTCGTTCATAGTACAGTTCTTTTTCTTTTTCAGTAAAATCTTTCATTGCCATTCGTTCTTTAAATTTCTCTCTGCCGTGTTGCCAGGATTCTAAATTCGGATATTGTTTAGCCAACTTAGCTATTTTTACCTTCCATGCAACTTGTTTATCTGTTAAACCATTGTTTCTTTCTTTTTGTTCTGCTATCTCTTGTTCTAGTAATCGTGTTTTACATTCAGGATTATAATTAATATGTTTTACTGTATTATTTAGAACATCTGGATGATTTATAGATAATTTTTTAATGCTACCGTCTGGATATCTATAAATTGCCATACCTGATCGTCCAGTTGACTTATGTAGTCCTGCTTGATGATTTTGAAACCGAGTTTTGCGAGCCTTTTGTAATATCTCAGGTGTTTTTACAATATAATTGCCTTTATTACCGTTATAACCATTGGGCCATAATGTTCCTAAATATTCTATGTAAAATTCCTCCTGAGTTTTAAAATATAAATCATCCTGATTGCCTTCTTCTAACAACTCGACTACAAAATCTTCAACAGTTGCGCTACCTGATTTTAACTCATTCCATAAATAAACTCCGCCTTTACCGGTCATATGCTCCTGAAATCGTTTAAGATAATCTTTATCTCTTGCTATGACTATTCCAATGTAAGACTTGTTATTCTTAATATTTGTAATTTTATAAACTTGTTTCATGATTTTCCTTATCGCTAGTATAATTATAATATATATTTGCACTGCGATAAATTTTATTTTTAATTAATTTTATTATCTAAGCTAATCCACTCCTTGCGATTATCAGCCCTTGCTGAATTAAATATCAAATCCAGTGCCTCACCTAATTTACCATCATCTGTGATAGGAATCAACTGAGGTACCTTTAAACTGTGTATCCAATCTTCTTCTTCAAGACTACCCAGGCCCTTGGCTCTGGTCGGCTTTGGACAGTTTTTCCAATCCTTAGGATCATACTCGTGATAGTTGTGAGCATACCAGTAGTGACGTTTCTTGGCCTTCTCCTGAATAATAAAAGGAGTTTGAAATGCATAAAAGTAGGGTTCCTGTTTGGGATCAAACAACTCCGGCCAATACAAATAAAAGAAGTTGATCAACAATGCAGTAATGTTAGCACCGTCTGGATCCTGATCCGCTGCCAAGTATACTTTACCGTAGCGTAGATCTTTGCGTTCAGCTCGTTGGCCTAACACACAACCAATACTGGTCATTAGATCCTGTATGATTTGATTTTCTACAATGTCCTTGGGTGCTTCGCCACGTACGTTTAGAATCTTACCACGTAGGGGTAAAGCGCCATGTACTTCTGGATCACGTACAGCACTTATCATTCCTTTAGCAGAATCACCTTCTGTAATAATAAGAATACAAGTGGATCTGTCTTTACCATTGGCATCTAGTAATTTTGGTACTTTGTTACGCATGAGCTTGCGACCAATCTTGGCCAAGTCTGCGTCATCTCGTTTTTGTGTTCTAGCTGCACACCTTGCGTAGATTTCGTCAATCCACGGCTTGTGCTTTTTGATAATGTCCTTAAACACTTCCTCATTATCGAAGTATGCTTTGATATAACTGTCAACATTCTCATTAATGAGTCTGGATTTAGATTGTGAGTCAAAGTCTGGAGAAAACATAGTCGTCACGTTATAAATTAACAACCCCTCGCTGATGTCAGACCGATTAGGAGTTAATCCTCGACGTTTGCTTTCACGTTCTAGTGCTCGAATAAGCCCGCTATAGAACATTCTCTTGAATGTATCAATATGAGTACCGCCATTGAACGCAGGAATATCATTTACAGTGGTATGTATATACTCGCCGTCTTTGGCAAAGTTACTCACAAGATAGAACGCACTATTAAAGTTCTTATCATCGACGCTTAGTTTAATAACTTCTTTGTCATTAAAGAATGTGCGTTCAATTGAGTGCTTGACCATAATACGTTCGCCATTGAACGTAAATTTAACCCTGGGATGGTTAGCGGCTATTTCATGTATACGTGCTTGCATAAATGCCAAAGGTAACTTGGCATTTTTAAACACAGTCTTGCTTAATTTAAATTTAACTTGTGTTCCGCTATGACCACCGTTCTTGGTAATCTTTGGTTCATTGATTATTAATTCTGGAAATAGGTCGGATCCTTCTTTGAACTCTTGTATAAACTTCTTGCCGTCACGATGTATTTCTAAATGAAACCATTCAGAGCAGTTTACAACCGTGCTTGCACCAATGCCGTTGGTACCACGTACTTCTTGACGATCACCAAAGTTACGACCAGCTCGGGCTTGTGTTAGTGCCAGTGTAGCTTTGTGTATACGTTCATTCTCATCCCAGTCAATTGGAATACCGCGACCATCATCAGTAACTGAGAACACCATTTCTTTTGGTTCAAAGGTTATGTCAATCTTGGAACCTTTCTTGTGACCGATTACCTCGTCCAGTGCATTATCTAGTAGCTCTCTAAATGCACAATAAACAGCAGGTGTCCAGGTTAGATCCATTGGCAGTAATTTGGTTCCATTCCAATGTACTATGTTTTGTGTATGAGCAGTTCTACTGCCCAGGTACATTTCTGTACGTTTGCGATGATGTTGGTAATCTGTGAGTTTGATAATTTCTTCTGACATGACAGTTGTTAGTTATACCTTTTATCAGTAACTTGTACAATATAGTACTTTAACTTCGATTAATTTATTTGTCATCTGAAAAGATTGAAGCGATGCTGTAACTGTACAACATCGCTTCTTTCGAGTTAATAAGGTTAATATATTACGAGTTTTTACAAAAATAATTAAGTTAAATTTCAATCAATTCAACGCATACACGTGGCTGATTGAATAATACAAAAATAATTTACGCTACAATAAGTTTCATCAAACATCACTTGATATCAACTGTTTGTCTGGTTAATACCAAGCAATGTTATTTATAGTACCATTCAGTGGCATTAACTGTCAAGTTTAAAGTGTGGGTATCGTAACCTGTTTAAAATCCGCAGTCCTAATGACTCTTACTAGTGTAGTCCACCGGCTACCGCAGATTCCCAATATTAGATCTTTCAGCCAGTTGTCCTACCTGGCACCTGCTACTCCCCTGTTACGGGTGATCTAAATTTGGGTCGTGCTGTTCCTCTACGATTAGGATCTGTGACTCGTCTTTCCTCCAGACCCACAAGATCATTATAATAGATAAGTTTAAAATTGCAACCGTTGGTTAGATAATTGCAACAGCAGCAGTCACATATCGTGATGCAACCATAACGCCGATGTTGGAAATTATCTTCAATATTGCTGTAACAGTCTTACGTCTTTTGTTGATTTTGAACACACGTTTAACCAGGAACATAACGCCTTCGATTACCACAAATTCTATGACTTCTTTTATTATTATATTTCTTGCTGTCAACATGGACGTTACTCCAACTACAAATAGTGTTCGTCAATATTTACTTATAGTTCAAAAAAAGTCAACTCTTGTTGTGATTTTTAAAGTAATAGGGAGATTGTTTAATACGGTTCTCCCCTGACCGCAGACCTTAAACCTTAAGCAGCGATTTTCATCTCTACAACAGGTGTATTGTCATTTGCAAATGCGTTAGCATTTATTAGTTTTATTGCATTAACCAAGCTTTCGCCGGACCATCTACTTCAATCTTTATTCGCTTGTTAATCCTATGTCTGGCCCATCATAGTAACATTGCCAACCGCAAAGGGCGATTTCGTGGGCTAAGCCTAGGAAACAATGTTACTATGGTAGATCAGCCCGGTACTGCCCCGGGGTCCATAACGTTTTATTACATTGCTATCAACAATGGTAATTTATTTATAGTGTCTTATTTTAAATTGTCAATCAACGCTGTCTTCTTTGCCAGAAATGGATCTCATCAATGATATGGGATAATCCACAATACGAGACAGTGCTTCTATTGCTAGTTCTTGTCTGACACCACCAGCAATTTTATCTTTAGACCACATGACATATTTGATTAATGCATTAATATCACGTGCATTTTGATCGCGAATTTCGTTCTGCATTTTGGACCCTCAGAATCGCCTTCTGCAAAGATACTTACCGTCACAGACTGAATTATAGGAGATCAACCCTATAAATTGTTCAGTCCTCCGGAATTGTATCTTTGCGAAGGTCCCGGATATCTGTATCCGGCTGTTTAACTATTACTTCAAATATCTAAGTTGTCAACTTGGACCTGTTGGTCCTGTTGGTCTTGTAACAGCGGGTTTTTCAACTGGACGGAAATCTGTATTGTCATCTACATCAGCACCACAGTCGTGTACATCGTCGATTTCTGTTGATTGTTGTAGGTTTTTGGCTATTACCATGCTGAGATAAGTCCAACAAATGGTAGCAGCAGCTAAACTGGTTATTTCAGCATGATCGTACGGAGGTGAAACCTCTACTAGATCCATACCTATCCAATTTAATCCAGCCAAATATTCCAAGCATTCTAACACCCACATGCTGGATAGTCCACCAATTTCTGGTGTTCCGGTACCGGGTGCATATGCAGGATCTAGTGCATCAATATCGAATGTAAGATAAACCGGAGTATGGTCAATAATTTTAATTGTGTTTGAAATCACGGCCATTAAGTTAGTCTGTGCATATCTAGCAGTAAATGTAGTACCACCATGGTGATCTAGAAAGTTTCTGGACTTACTATCGGAAGGACTTCGTATTCCGATGCTAATAATCTTTGTGGGATCAACCAGTTCTTCTGTGATAGCATTATACAACCAAGTTCCGTGGCCAACAGGTTCATCAAAATTTGTACGCCATGTATCACAGTGTGCATCAAAATGTACAACAGCTATCTTACCATATCGCTTGTTCATAGCACGTAGTATTCCAATGGTAACTGTGTGATCACCGCCCAGAAATACTGTATGCTTGTTCCAATTTAATACATTATTTGTAACTGTTTCAACTTGTTCTAACATTTTCAATGTATTACCGACAGTTATGTCAGCATCGCCGAGATCCACTGTATGATCTCGAATGTTGACATTGAAATAAGGGTGATACCCATCCGTTAGCATCATGCTTGATTCTCGTATAGCAGCAGGTGCAAATCTTGCACCCGGTCTATATGATGTAGCAGTATCGCTAGGTAATCCTATAACTGCAAAACGTTTTGTTGTATCGTCGGATGTTTTACAAAATGTACGTAAACCTTGAAATGGTTTAGATATCATACAATAAGACCTTTTTCTCCTGCTCTTGGTACAGCAATACCACTCGTGTTGTGGATATATCCACTTTTAACTTCATCAGCTGCTGTAAGCATGGTTATAATATGAATATGTTTTAAGGTTATTTTTGAATCGCTATTAGCACCCAGCACAAAAAATGGGAGCATTTGTATACCAGGCCTTCCTGTTTTTTCGTCAATTGACACGTTCAGTAGTACTGGCTTTTGAATGGTAACTGTATTGGTATCTTGTGACACAAATTTAGCAACAATTTCTTCCTGAGTAACCAACTTAATGGTTACAACATCATTGGCTTCGATAGCTTTTTCTATTAACATGATCAATCCTTGGGTAAATGATATTTTAGTATACCATGTTAATATCGTCGAGATCAATCAAGCTTTGAGATAACTTGGTAAGTTTTCTCCATTTTGGCCGGCGCTGATAATACTAGGTGGGTTGGTTGTGTATCCTACTCTTGATGCATCACTTTTTGGAATACCTCTGTTATATGATACATGTATCCAACCTGCTGCACTTCCGCTTGGGGACTTTTCATATAGCAACTGACGGAATTTTATTCCGCTATTCAATATCCATTTAAACATTGCTACATTACCGCTAGGAGTTCCTAGGCTAATATCTGCTGCACAACCGGTGATATGTTCACTTGTTAACGAGCCGCCTATCCTTTGATTATATGCTGTAGATCTATAAGCACTATTAAGTGGATCTTTGTTGAAATGAAATTGTGCATAAACTGGATCTAATACATTTAAACAAAGTTCAATAAAATTTGCTGCAACTTGTCTAGCTGATAAGTTAAATGTTGATTCATTTTGAGGTGGGTTTCTAATATGTGCCATTTTAAAATATTGACTTATTTGTTTATTATAAAATGGATCAGATATATCAGTTGGGAAACTATTGGGAAGATTATCAACTGATAACTCATACGTACCCGACGGTGCGCTGGGATTTGGATTAGGGCCTGTGGCGCTAAAATCATTGTATGCACCGGTTGCACCTGCACTAGAACTGATTCCGCTACTAGCTGGATCACCGCCATTGTCATCACCTTTAGCACCTTCCCCCATGAGTGCAGCTTCATTTCTTAACATAGCAGCATGACCACTTTCGTTGGAACTATACATGGTCAAACCGCCAACTGATGCTGTACCAGGAGAACCATCATTAAACGCACCAGCAGGCGGTCTCCAGAGAGCCACTGGTACTTTATTAACAAACACATTGTTGCTGTAAAAAACATCTAATCCTGCATATGTTGGAGGATTTAATGGCATATTAGCATCCTTAAAATTATATTGTTTTGATATTTATAACTGATTTTTAGTTGAAATTAGGAGTAAATATATTATATTACAATTTAATAGGTTTTTCGATGAGTAATGATTTTGGTGGCATTAATGATCCATCTAACGGGCAGGGAGCGGTACCAAGCTATGCAACTGCATTCAAAGGCACTTTTGCACCGTTGCCTACTGCATTGCCAGATTCTGGCAATGTACCTTTAATAGGGTCCCCTATTATTGGTACACCTGTTGTAACTGATACATTACAATTGAAAGAATGGAGAATCTACTCACAAGATAATAAACTATGGGCCAGTAACGGAACACATAATTTACAATTTGTTCTTGTTAACCCAGCAGGTTTAGTACAAAGTACCAACGCCCCGAACAAACTAAGTGACGGCAGCGATGGTAGTAGTGGATCTAGTCTTGGTAATACTGCTGTAACTGGACGTACGGTTAGCGCAACTGGTGGTGCTAGCACTGCTGCCGGAATACCAACATTTAATAATATTACCTATGGCAACACCAGTACAGATGTACCTCCGCCTGAATCTTCTGCTGGGGGATCATCTGCAAGCGGGTCCACAAGTGGCGGAGGTACCGGAATTGTAAATCAAGCAATTTCTGCATATGGAAGTTTAGGTATTGGTCCTCTTAATAACACACCTTGTTTACCTCCTGATATATCTAATATGTTGAGTGGACTTACCCCTGGTGGGTTGACTGCACTTGTTATGGATTTATCTAAACAAACTCAAGAGTTGACTAATATGACAAAAATGATATCAACTTTATTACCAGGGTTACCATATAGTGCAACAGGTACAATATTAAGTCAACTCACCAAGGGAATCAAAGGTATTACCAGCGGGCTGTCTAGCATTAAAGGGGAATTAACAGGAGGATTATCCAATATTACTAGCGAGCTTGGTTGTATCACACAAGATTTAACTGCAATCAGTTCATCTATTACGTCAACCATTGGGTCATTATCTAATCAAAGTTTTATCAGTTCATTGCCCAACAACTTGTCAGTTGATTCATTAATAAGTCAACTATCGTCAACAAATTCCCAATTGAATGCCGGAGTTTCTGCTATCAATTCATTTAATAATAGTTTGGGTTCACTTGGTACAGTAGGACCACTTAGTACTACTACACAGATTATTCAGCCAGGGATTACCAATACCACAGTCACAACTACATCTATGCAAATGGCCGGTGCTGAACTTGAATTTTTAGTAAATGGCGTTTACAAATTAACAAATTTTTCATCATCTGTTAGTACTGGTTTTCAAACTGTACAACAATATTTAGGTAAACCTATATCAGTCACAGATTGGAACCATTTGATTGCTGCTGCACATGCGGTGTCTGGATCTGATCTAACAGAATATGTGTGGGCAATTGGAACTATATTAAATCGCAGTCGATTAACAGGATTAAGTGTGACAGATATTTTAAAACAACCTGGCCAATTTACTGCAATAATATCATTTCTTGACAATACATGGTCTGAAAAGTTTATAAACGGACCTGCGTTTGATCAAGAATATATTATTAATGATTTAATAGTTAAAGATTTAAACTCTATCCCAAAAAACAACTACTACTTTGATTCAGCTATAGGTAAGACCGCTGCAAAACGCAGCGGTGTAGATGGTATTTTAATAGGACAAAGTTTTGTATATCCCGGCGCAAAATGGCCTTAGTTAATACCCCAAAATGCTATTAATTCATTATAGCCGCCTATATAATTATTGTCTAGCCATATTTGTGGTACAGTCTTGGCATTAGGAGCTCGTTCGAGTAATGCTTCGCGAGAAACCAATTCTTGATTTGGCTTAAGATCCGAACCTTGTGATTCTGTCAACTTTATTATTTTTTCTTCGTATTCTACGCCCTTGATTTTAAATAAATTCTTAGCCTTATCACAATATGGGCAATTAGGCTTTGTCCAAATTTCTGCTTTCATGATATTCCTTTGAATCCTTATGTTTAATGTGTATGAGATTTCCCACCGCGTCTTGACCAATCCACACTGAATCTGGCGGCGGTTCCACTCCAGCATGTTGATAATGCCACGCCCACTTGCTAACATAGGCAACTGTGGGTTTAAGGCATTGAACTATTGATAACTTACTTTGTTTAACAGCTTCCCAAAAATATCTATCACTCCATAATCTAGACCCCGGATCAGTAACCCAATATGACATCAAATGTAAAGCTGCACGAGTTAAAAACATGCAGTTGGTATCAACCATGTTCTCACCGTTGCTCTCTATTCTATCCACATAAAGTTCTGTACCGTCTAGTGCATGTATTCTACGAGTAGCTATAACTCCTGCAGCACCAGATTCTTTTAGTGTTTTAACCATATTTTCAATATGATCCGAATCGATCCAGTTGTCTGCATCTAAAAATCCTACTGCATCATATCCTCTACTAAATGCTGAAATTGCACCCAATGCTCGGGGTGTAGCACCTGCATCTACGTGAGAGTGAGGTAACTCTACGTGTTCTACATTCCATGATTTACATTTGGGATTAGGAAACCCATCAGCGACCATCAAATGAGTTACATTTGGATGTGTTTGATTCACAACACTGTCGTGACACTTTTTCAGACATTTGATAGACTCCTTATAATAAGGAGTAATTATGGCTACTTTCATTTTGTATCTTTTCTAAATTACAAGTTTGGAAGCTCGTTGTAATCAATAACAGAATCCATTACACCTATTATATAATTTGTGCTTTCAGACTCTTGCAATGCAGTTTGCTTCTTGCTAGGATCACTGTGCTTATTGAACCAAGGTATAGGAGTAGTCTTAGGACCAAAACCTTGATATTTAATGCCAACTTCTTTCAATGCAAGCATTGCTGTATAATCAACAAAATCTTTTAGAATGTTAGCATTGAGCCCAATTACAGGACCCTTCTTAAACAAGTAATCTGCCCAGGATTTTTCTTCCTGTATCACACTCATGTACATTCTGTAGACTTCGTCTTGACATTCTGCTTTTGCATCAGCAAATCTAGCGTCGTCTTTTGCTACTTGATTAATAATATAAGCAGTCCACTCCTTATGCAATATTTCATCCTGTAAAATTAAGCTGATAATATTACCATTACCAATAAAGATTTTGTTCTCTACCATAGCTAGGCTAGTAGCAAATGATACCATGAAACGAAACGCTTCTAGTGCATAGCTAGCATGTAATGCCAACCAAACTGCCTTAACATGGTCTTTTTCAGATACAGTTGCGCCAGTTTCTTTTAGGCAATTTATTTGATGCAATCTATCATAATAATTACCCACACTAGAAGCCATATCAACAATCTCTTGTGTATCATGAATCGTATTAAACACATCTTTTGGTACATTATAGATGTTTCTAATGATATGACTATAACTGCGGCTATGGATGTTTGTTTCAAACATTGACCAAATCAGTACCAACGCTTCTAATTCTGGAACACTTACCACAGGACTGAATACCTGCACCGGGCCACGGCCTTGTATACTGTCCAGAGCTGTTTGACGCAGCAAGTTGCTGGTAAAGATATGTTTTACTGCATCGCTTGCATCTTTGAAATCATTGGCATCTTTGGTTAGTGATATTTCCTCTGGGACCCAGAAGAAACCTCGTTGAGTTGCTTCGAACTTTTGTATCTTAGGATAATGCACTTCTTCAAATCGTTGAATAGTTACTGGTCCAGCAGGATCTAGAAACATCTTTCGATTAAGATAATCAGTTTTTGTTTTTAAATTATATTGAGCCGTTGACATTGTCTACTCCGTTATCCATTATTATAGCTTACAAGCTTCGCAGTCTGAATCATCGTCACTGTAGTCTATCGGTGCCAGTTCTTTAATTAGATCAAGGTCATCAACTTTTGACCCAGATTTATCCATTAGGCTATAATACAAGGTCTTCAATCCCCATTTATGTGCCTGCATTAAATTTTTAGCTATCAATGTGGTTGGGACTTTGCGATCTGGAAAATGTTTAGGCGAATAAAACGTATTCACTGAAATAGCCTGATCAACATATGCAGCTAACACCGCAGCAGTTTTCAAATATCCGATACAGTCTGTTTGATCCCACATCAACTGATACTTGTTCTTGAGTCTGTGATATTCCGGAACCACTTGCGTAAGTGATGCAGCCTTGCTTTCTTTAGTAGCAATCAAACTCATTGGCATTTCTATACCATTTGTTGAATTAATACAAACTGAACTTGATTCAACAGGAGCAACTGCTAGCAGCGTAGCATTACGTACTCCGTGTTGTTTTATTTCATTTCTTAATGATTCCCAGTCAAGTTCTGGTGTAAAGTCTGTAAGCTCATTAACACCATTTGCTCTTAACTCCCAAGGAAACGTGCCTTGGCCATAGCGTGTCTTAGCACTATCTAAACAAGGACCGCGTTCCTTTGCCAGCTCTACTGTTGCTTCAGTTAAATAAAATGCCTGATGCTCTATAAATGTCTTTACTTCTGCTAAGCATTCTGGATCACCATACTTCAATCCTCTCTTGGCTAAGAAGTATGCTAGATTAGTGACACCTATGCCAATCGGACGTATCTCGTCATTTGATAATTTAGATTGGATACTCAAGAAGTCCTGATAATCTAAAATGTTATTCAAGCTTCTAAGCAGAATTCTACAAGCACGTCTCATGTCTTCTGGATTGCGGAATGCACCCCAGTTAATTGATCCAAGTGTACATAGGGAAATACGACCTTCTGCATCATCTAAACGCTTGAACGGCTTGTTAGGTAGTGTGATCTCACAATTATGAATCAATATATCGTTAGCAAAAAAACATTCTGTTTCTGGAACAGAAATGTCGTATACGTCAGTTTGTTTAACTTTGATTTTTTTAATTTTGATCATATTTTTAATTTTCCTAATTTAAAATCTGGATTATGTTTACAAAATTCTGCTTCGTTTGTGACTTTTATATTTTTCACTCCATTATTGTACCAACGATGTTTTGAAGAATGCGCAGATGCTAATTTTCTTTGTGCATTGCTTCTATGATATGAATCATATTTAATTTGAGTACCTTTTACTGAGTTAACTTCATTTAATAAATCATTCACAGAATCATAATTATTCCAAATCCAAGCTAATGATATTTTTTTAAACTCTGAAAATTCTTTTTTTATTGCAGAAGTAAGTAGTGACAATTTTAAATACCTGTCTTGACAAGAATTAACTACACAATTTAATAATCTTTCTCGTCTTTCAAGGGTTAGCTCTTTATAATTAGTGTTATTTGAACCTACTTGTGACTTTCTATTTGCTGTTTTTGCTGGAAGACCTTTACAATGGTGAATCCATTCGCCGGATAATACTTTCGGATGATCTATTGGCACAGAACCTATTTTTTTCCGAGTTAGTGCATCCACAACCGGCATTTTTCCAGTTTTTGCTTTACTAATACTCTCGATTCCCAACATACGCAAGTGTTCCATCTCTTTCAAAAAATTACTATCAATCTCTGATAAATTTTTCTGTCTTTTATGATTCCCTGTGGCTTTTACAAAAAAGAATTGCAATGCTGAGCCAGCTGAATATGCATATCTTGAATCTTTATATATTTCATACAAATAATAATGTGCTATTAAATGTTCAGAAAATGTTAGAAAAACCAAGTTATCAGAACTGTTTGGGTTCCCATCTAAATGTCCCTTAGGTCCGGGTCGCCTCCGGTTTTTAAATAGAAAATCTGGAATAATATGATGTACTTCATAATATATTCCTTGATTCTTCATTCTATTCTCTTTTCTAGCATTATCAATAATATTTTTATACAACTTTTTATACATATGAATTTCTCCATATGTATTTATGTTAGCAATCAGTTTTCAATACATAACTCGTCCGTTTCTACAAGTTCATCCGCTCTAACATAACCTCTATTTTTGGTATAAATTAAATGATCAGCAGTGCATTGGATAATCTTACCACTTTCATCTGTGATCTCATAAAGTTCTGTTACTGTTTTAGTTTTCATTGCACCTGAAATATCAGCCCATATTACTTTGTCATTCTTAAAACTTTTAATCTTTGATTCAGTAAGGCCGCCTAATTCAAATCTTTCTACTGCACTAGCAACCGACATTGTTTCAATTTTCCCGCTTTTATGTAAAAAGGTTACGCGAGTATCGCCTGTAATACAACAGAGATTTGATTGGTAAATTGGATGTACCTTGGGATCAAACGGTCCTTGATTCTGAACATTATCAGTATACATCAAATAAATTCGACCAGTATCAGTACGTTCTTTTAAAATACCGCCCTTAAATACTTCTTCTGCACTCATAGTCTTAGTGCGTATATCTTTACGTTTTTCATACTTAACATAAAGGTTTTCAAATAGTTCCGTATCTCCATAAAATGCTTCAAATAAATCTGGTACTTCGTTCGGATCAAAGAATGTGATATTTTCTTTGTTCTTAAAGCGACGCCAAAAGAATGCGTTCAATACTACTGCATAATCCATATGACGTACACGAGTTTCTTCAGTACCTTGATTATTTTTTAATACAATCAAATCATCAAATTGATAGTGCCATATTGGGAAGTAAACAGTACAGCTGGAATTCCTAATACCACCTTGTGAACAGCTACGTAGATCACCAAACCACTTCTTTAGGAACGGAATCATACCTGTATGTGTAATCTCCCCGCCTCTAATTGGACTACCAAGGGGACGTAGTCTACCAATTTCTAACCCGATACCAGCTCGTTTACTTGCATACTTGGCCATCATTTCGCCAGCAGCAAAAATACTGTCTAGATTATCGTCAGCACGTATGAGAACACAACTACTGAACTGTTTAGTTGGTGTTCCTAATCCTGCTAGCACAGGTGTAGCTAGAGTAAACAATCCGTCTGAGGCAGCATTATAGTATTCTTTAATATATTTCATTCTAGCTTGACTAGGTTCTTCTCTATGAAACACTGTTGCGGCTGCTACAATATACCTAATCTGCGGTGTTTCGTATATCTGTTTAGTGGCACGATTACGTATCAAGTATTTTTCAATTAATTGTTCAATTGCTGCATAGCTGTACGCTTCATCTTTGGTATGATCAAGGATATCGTTCATTCGATTCCAATCATCAACTGTGTACCAATCTAATAAATCTCGGGTATATAATCCTAATTCCACATTATGTTTAACAATTTCATATATGTGAGGCGGATTATACTGACCGTAGACATCCTTACGCAACATACCAAGTCGTTGATTGCCGGCTACAAATTGATAATTGGTATGTCCGATATCTGGATTAGATTCTATATCGATTAGATCAACTATAGCACGTAGGGTTATTTCATCTATTTCTCTGGTGCTGATACCATCATAAAAATGTGGTTGTGCTTTGATTTCTATCATTGATTGACTAACGTCAGCTATGCCCGTGCAGACCTTGGTGATCTGATTTTGCCATTTAGTAACATCTAACGGCACTTTTGCTCCGCTACGTTTTACAACTCGAATCGATGACATCATTTACCTCAATAATTTAAATTTTCAATAGCGGATTTTTTTTGGAAAGTAACTCTATTTACAAATTATAACAGATAATATCTAAAATTTAATTATTAAATTTGAATATATTTTTTGTCATTATACCTGTATCTACTATGTATAATCAATGCATTGTCAAAATCTATTACATTTGCATGACTAACATTCAGCACAAACTTGTTATCTACAATTACAACCAAGTGCTGCATAGTTTTTTCGGTATCACTGGCTAGACCAATTTGTACTCTATCCGAAGTCCATCGTTCGCCTCCGCTTAACAATAAAGTATACTGCATGCCCAGTGCTATAGCACTGTAGTCTAAATTTTTTGTAGCAATTAATTCCCAGGGATCAGGCCATGTTGCTCGATCGTCCCAGTTTAACCAATATTTTGAAATTGGGCATTGTGCCCACCATTTTGCTACAATATTTAACTGTTCAGAGTCAGTTAGAGTATCATTCAAGCTATTTCTTAGTTGTTTCCATTCTTTTCTTAGATTTTGTGGGCTTTCAAAGAAAGGGTTGTTCATATCAGGTTAACCATGATGATGAAGAAACTATGAAAAATGATGCATCATATCCTGTAGTAGTGCTAAGATATGTTATTATCAATTTTCCATTAGCACTGTCTAATCTATATCCAAATGTGATCCCAACATCATCTTTTAATGTTGTGTACTCATCTTGTAATACAGTATTAACACCGTCAGTTAACATGGTTATTGTACCAGTTCTTTTGTTATTATTTCTAGATATACTATAGATTATATTAATTGTATTATACTCTCTTATATAGAAAAATATTTCAGTATCAACTGCCGATGACGGATTATTGTCTAATAAAAGTATTGGTCCTGCTATATCAGGCAAATTACTTATTACACTATATTTTTGAGGATTGATAGTAATATTAAGGGCAGGATTATTATCTTGAACCAATTGTTGTGAATTAATAAACTGATCACCTATACTAGCACAACTACTTGTACCGGCACTCCATAATATGGGAGGATTTGAGTAATACACTCCTACCCCGTTAAAGCTATTACCGGTGCTAATTACTCCAGGATTGGTTGAGTAACATGCAATACCATATGAATCTATATCAGTAAATACACAGTTGGTTATTTTGATCATTGACGGCCCACCTAGATACGAGCTTTGTCCTAGAACTACACCGTTCCAACAATTGTGCATATTTGATAGATTAATTCTTAAATTAGTAATTGGATCATTTGAAAAAACTGCATAACCCATTCCTGATATTTCACAATCTTGTATTGAAATATTGTCTGGTATATATGTACTGCCAAGACTTTCTATACTAATACCATTTGTGTCTATTTGTATGTTACTACTATTGACCCACGGTCCTGTTATTTTTACACCAGTTACCGTGACATTCTTTGCTCGTTGTAACAAAATAACATCTTTATTATTGTTTGGTTGATTTAACCAAAGATCAACCAAATCAATATATTGAGGTAGTGTAGCAGAATTCATACCTATATTTGTTGCGGTATTTCCATTACCGTCCACTGTTTGAAACATACAATTCGCAACTGTATTATTCATAGTTATTAAAGTTCTATTACTGCCTTCTCCCTGTAATTTAACATAAGGGTACAGTTTTATAGGTTGTGATATCACGTATGTGCCAGCTGGTATCCAAATGGTCGCATATCCACCAAGTGGACTATAACCGGAAGCAGCTATTACTGCGTATCGATCTTCGATAGCTGCTTGTATAGCAGCAGTATCATCAGCAAGTCCATTTCCAATTGCACCATAATCTCTAACTGAAACAAAATCATCTAATTTAGAACCTATACTACGAGGCATTGCAGAGGATCGAATTCCATTTGACCCACGATATGTATGCTGTATGAGTGCATCGTTTGGGGTCCATTCTGTGAGTATTTGACTATTTCCGCCAAAACCGTCGCTGTTACCTATGAACAATTCTCGAGTATCTAAACACCATCCAATCTCTCCTTCATATAAACTAGTGGGTAAATCACTCTTAAGACCGCGTCGATTTTGTAAACGGCTAATTTTTGTTATGGCCATAATTTTATCCTAAAGGTATGCCTAGTATTTATTTAATAACTAATGATGTTCGACGTATACCATGTCCTGCTAAATATCACATCAGCATAATTACCGAGGTTACTATGAAAATTGACGAGATATTATCAGAATTAGACAATCGTCCAGATGACAATTTCACAGCAGAGGACCTGCATCATCTTTCAAAAATACGTGATCTCAGCAAAGCGCAAGAATTCGCACTAAGCTTAATCAATAAACCCAGCAAAAAACCTTTGACTACTGCTAAAAGAGCATGGTTTGAACGTGCTATACGTGGTGCTACCAGTGTACAAAAACTAACCAAAATGTTATGGGACATGATGTTAAGCGGAGAAGGGCACTCTGTTATTGGTACTAGACACAGCACCGATCCTAATTCATATCGCAAGCAATTCGGCGAGGATGCTACAGGACCACACTATTCAAGAGCATATGAATTAGGCTTTATATCTGCAATGACACCAGATGGACAGATACATCATGTTAAAAGCAAACACGACGGTGCTGCTTTACCAGTGGGAAGTATACTGCTCAGTGCAGAAGAACATAGACCAGGACAGTACTTATACCAACTATACAAGAAAGTTGACGACTCAACTGATATTATGACTAACTCATTTGAAGATCTGGGATTTTTAAAGGTTGGCTCATATGCCAAAGCGGCAGAAGTTGCTGCGGCCTTTAAAGATCAGGCATCTAAGCTAGTCTGATATTTGTTTACATTTATTCAACTTGTAAGTAGTTGATATTAAACTTCTAAAATTTTTAATATTTTGGTTGACAGTACTTTATCAGATGCTATTATAAACATTATTTTATTAAGCATATGAGGTATATCGTGGCTAGAGTTGGAAGTCTTAAAGCAAAAAAAGCAAAAATCAAAAGAATTCGTAAAAATGAAAATGCTAAAGTTAAACGTGCTCAAAAGAAAAAAAGAGGTTTCTGATGAATACGACGTTTGCAATACCAGCTGTTGGTAGCGTTATCGAAGTTGAAATGGCCAATCCTCTTATGGTTAGTGCTCGTTATCCTGGTATGCCCTCTAGATCAGTTTACCGAGGTACAGTGCTAACTCCGTTCAAATGGGTCGATGTAGATGACTTTTGTTTGTCGACTGGTATTGCAGATTCTCCTGTGAGAATTCTAGACAGTAAACTGATACTGGCACTCAAACATCAGGATGGGTCAACAGCCGTTGCTGCGCCCGATGATCGTCCGCAGGTTCGAATCTGGACTATTGAAGGTAGTAAAGGTAATGTGTATACAGTTACACTAAACGGAGATAAATTTGTTTGTGATTGCGTTGCGGGTAAATTTAACAGGTTTTGTCGTCATATTTCGCAAGCTAAATCATCTATGACTTAAATTTACAATTATCAAAATGCCATCTACGCATAAACAAAGGAGACAAAATGACCAGCAAGGTACAAATAACACCAAATGAATTGAACAGACTAGTTGAATGGTTAAAGACACTACCAACTGCACCTATGAACATTATCATAGAAGAAGGTGAACCAACTGGTATTGGGAATATTGTTAAAGTATACACTACAAATGTTGACGGTAGTAGTGGTCAATGGAAACTGCTAACAGACTATAGCGAGTGGTAAAATAATTCAAGGAACCTCTTGATAATGTCCTATATAGTTGATATTGAACAATATGAGAAGCCTTTCACCAAGTGCCTTGGACATATAGCAAATAGTATAACTCGTAAAAGTATCGTTGGATTAGAATATTACGAACAACTTATAGATGAAATGAAAAAAGAATATAATATCAAAGTACATAAACACCCAGCATATTCGGGTGTTGTTTGGAATCAATTAGAATTTGAAAATAGAGACGCTTTTACATTTTGGTTATTGAAATGGGACTAGTTGGTAAAACCTTTAGATACTTTACGCTGACCTTGATATGATTTCATGCTCCTGATTGGTATTCCTCTTTCAGCAGCAAGTTTAATAATGCTAGGCAGTATCTTGTCTTGTGGGATATCAGGATTGATTTCTATGTGACTTATGAAAGGTTGTTTAAGAGGGATTGGTACTAAGACTTCTTCTTCCTTTTCTGGATCCTTACCTTTAGGAGTGCTCGTGTAATAAGGTGACCACCCAAATGGTTGTACTTTTATGCCTGCTCTCCTTAAAGCATCACGATCTATAGCAAATTGAGCAGCACCTTCATAATTAGGGAAGCGATAGAATTGATCGCGAGTTAGACTAATAACAGGATTAGTTCTACCCATTTCAGAACCATGTGTGGCTACACGAGGGAGAATCTTACCACTTTGTAGGATCTTTTCTAATATAGAAAAACTGTATACACTGTGGTATAAGAGGTTGGCTCCAACGGCTTCTAAAAGTTCACTGATACGCATAAGGTATTTATAGTGTATCAGTCCTTGAATACATGCTTAGTATAATAGTCAGATACTCTGTTACTCCAGTCTATCTGGCTTTCTTTTTACTTTTCCTGAAATAAATCCGTTAGGCTGCTCTTTGGCCATAATATTAAGATTTCCGTTATTATACCATTTCAATCCAACTGCTCCGCCTTTACACCTGCCTGAGTACCACCCATTCGGCGATTCGTATGCTAATGTTTGGTTTATACCATTTGTGTACCATTTTTTACCACGCGATTTACCGTAAGTTCCTTTAAGTGCTCCTTCTACAAACCCGTCTGGTTTATCAACTGATAATATTTGTTCAATTCCGTTATTATATAGTTTTTTATCTTTGTTATTTCCTATTATATTAATTTTCCCAAGTGTCCATCCTATTGGTACAGATTCACTTAGAACTTCTTCAAATCCGTTATTATACCACTTTTTATTTTTGATTTTACTTGCTAGTCTACCGGGCGTAAAACCTTCTGGACAGTTAACGTTCATACATTCAATTACACCATTATTGAACCATAATGTTCCTGAAGTTGGACTGTTTAATCTTCCCGGCTTAAAACCATTTGGACATATTTGAGCTGTTATTTCAACCAATCCATTATTGTACCAATTAAAAGCGTTAGATAAACAACCTAGCTGCCAGCCTTGAATTGGGGTATGTGATAATTGTTCTTCTGTACCATTATTGTACCATCGTTGTCCTTTTAATCCGTTTATCGTGGCCAATTTTAATCGTTCATACTGTCTGGAATTCTAATTCCTTTTCTGACCTATTCCTTTTTGTTTAAGTTTTCCAAATGCTAATTCCATTTTGTAGTACATGGGTCCATTTGGTACCATTTTGGTTAATAACCAATGGCATATATAATGTTCTCTTGCCTGAAGTTTAACTAAATTTATTCTATTATTCGGATCTCCGTGTAAGCATCCTTTCTGACCTTTTCTTGATCTTTTAATGTAAAAGCAATCTGGAATGATATGATGTACCTCAACATAATCATTAATGATTCTATTTTTTGATTTTTCAATTATTTTAAAATATAAGTCAGTATATTTGTTATTAATAAAAGGTGTATAATCTGTTTCTGTTTCCATACATAATTTTATTATACTTTTACTTAAAAACAAATTTATTATAATATTCGTCAACACGTTGACACCATTTTAATTTAAATTCTTCCATTTCATATCCACCAATTTCAAACTGTTGATACTCACAATCTCTGCTGCACATAAAAATAACACCTCTATCTATATTTGTTCCAAATGTGTTATCATGTGCCATTGCATAAGCACATAATTGTAAAAAATAATCTTCAATCCATTGAATCTTTTTTGGTCTATTTGTTGTCTTAAAGTCGATAATAGCTGGTTTACCTTTATAAATGCCAACACAATCAGTGGTACCTGCCCATATTGTGTCATAATATAAATGAGATTCAACTCCCCAAATCTCATCAACATCTATAAAACCATTTTGAATAACGGTGTCAGCCATACGTTTAGCCATAAGTCGGCCATAGTTATTACCGCCCGGACGTTCTTGTCCCAAAAGGTATGATTCTAAGTGACTATGAAAAGTTGTGCCAAGTCCGGCACTTTCTTCGGTGATCTGTTTGGCTTTATCTTCGCCGACACGCTTGCGCCAAGCAATCAAATGTGTAATGTCTTTTGTTTTCGACAAAATTGTCGTAACTGATGGAATTTTATTACCAATTTCATCTACATAGACTCGACCGTTTCCATCGCCGTCGTGTCTACCAAGTTTCTTATATTCATAAAGTGGATTAAGTTTAACGCCCATGTTTCAATGCTTTGCTAGTAGGATTCTAATGTAACCAGTTATATCAATACAAAACAAACTCAAATTAAACGCTAACATACCAAAGCTACCTCTGCTGTATGAACAGAACATCATGCAGAATAGTGCGCTTAGCCACAGTGGATAAAATACTTCCCACGGCGGATTCGGTACTGTGCTTGAAACTATTATACCGCTGACTGCACTTGCAATCCAGCTGTAAACTTCGGCAATGGTTCTAGTTTTGCTACTAGCCCAATCTGTTTTAATATAATCGACGAAACTGTTAACGGCTTTGGTGACAAATGTTTTCATGACTTATTATAAGCGGCTTGCATCATATCTGCTAATTTTTCTGCAACTGATGCTGCTCTTGTTTGGTCTGCTTGTTTGCGGATATTGAGCAGGCCTTTTATAACGTCTGACTTTTCTGGAAGAGCTCGAATCTCGTCCTCCGTCATGGTTTTAGCACGTTCGACTAGTTCTTGTATGTGTGGTTTTTTACTTTTGAGTAGGAATGCTTCTGGACCGTGTAGTGTACTTCTCATGGTTTACCACATTACAGACCACTGAATTGTGTTTCCTGTTGCAGGATTTGTCTGTCTATTAATAGTGTAGCCTAGGTTAGTAAAGTATGCAATAACTGTGTCCATTCTTTCTTGGTATGGTCTTGTATACAGGGTGTTGCTAGGGGTTTGGTTCTTCCAAACTTTATAGTAGTCTCTACTGTTATCGTACAGAGTTAAAACAGTTGTCCCTGTGCTAGCACCGATTGTAGCTGTAGCAGTTGCCACATTACCGAAATTACCAGTTGGCGTTGCAACTGTAACATTTGGTATATTAACATATCCTGATCCGGCATCAGTAACCACTATATTATTCACACCATATCCCAGAGTTGTAGCTGTTGCTGGTTGAATTATGGAAGCAGGATTAAGTTCTTGAGGGTTTGGTATTATTTGAATTTCTGGTATCGATGTGTAGTATGTTCCTGGTTCAACAACATCTATTCTGTCAATACCAGTTGGTTTAAAATAAACAATTGTACTGACTGATCCAGAATCTACTATTATATTCGGCGGAGATGTGTAATTTTCTCCAGCATTGGTAACAGTAATTGATGTTACATAACCATTGCTTATAGTAGCGTTAGCTGTTGCACCACTTCCGCTAGTTATTGATACATTGGGAACCGCAGTATATCCACTACCAGCCGAAAATACCTTTATGTGATCAACTATACTGTATGTAGCAGTATCTAAAACTGCTTTAGCAACTGCACCAGTTCCATTATTGTCACTTGGGGCAATAATCACTGTTGGTGGGTATGTATAATTTGATCCGCTCGCCGAAATATTAATCTGTCCGAGACCAATTGCGAGATTAAATGTAGCCGAATTACCCGTGCCGCCTAATACACTATTATTATTTAGAATAGGCAATACATCATAAAGTCCGCTTGTTATTAAATTATAACTAGAAATTTCTCCAAAATTACCAACAGTTGTAACCTGTATAGATGCACCAGAAGTGCCACTGCCACCGGCTACCAATAGTACGTCACCCACGCTGTATCCACCACCACTACTGGACAACATTGCGCTGACAATTGACATATATATTGCGGAAATTGTTGCACCACTGCCGGCTGCTTCTACGGTTACATTTGGGGGATTTGTATAGGTATTAGTACTACTGAGAACTGTGATATTACCTATCCTAGTCGGTTGTATAACTGCTTTAGCTGATAGTCCATATCCTGACCATAATGCAATGCTTGCATTGATATTTGTATATCCACTACCAGTAGAAGTTACAGTAAATCCAATTACTGCTCCCCCGCTTACTATTGCTGTTGCTGTTGCATTAACCGCAGCACCCCCACCCGATATTAACACTACCGGTGGTGCATCATATCCAACTGTGCCGACTGATGTTACAGAAATTGAACCAATTCCCATAACCAAATTTAAAGTACAGCCTGTGCCTCCCCCTGGCAAAACAGTTGTTGAAACACTGCTCAGGGTTGGTAAACTTGTTGTATACGCACCAGGGTTACTAAGATTTATACCAGTTACAACACCTCCAGCTGATACACTAGAAACTGTTACTGTTGCAGCAGTATGTGTACCCGTACCACCTACGACACTCAGTACATCACCTAATCTATAGTTAGTTCCGCCACTTGATACACTTACATTAATTACAATAAAAGTAATAGCATGTCCTGTAACTCCGGTGCCCTGAGAAGTTGGTTGTACTTCTGGAACACGAGTATATCCGCTGCCGTAGCTTAGAACAGATATGCTATCGACATCTCCCCATGGCATTAGATTGGCAACTGCGGTTGCTGTACTACCAGTTGGGCTAGAATTAATTGTTACTGAAGGTGTTGACACATAACCATTACCAGAATTTGTAACATTGATGTTTGTGACACCGACACCAAAATCAATACTCATCGGTATTGAATTAACAGCATCTGCATATGATCCGGCTAATTTAATGTGATCAGCATCTATGTAGATAACTGAATAAAATGTTGTAGAGTTTAACGGTGACGGTAAAGTAGTATTGCTACTTACAGTAACGATATCACCTGTTTTAAATGAGTGAGCAGGTACATACATTTGATTAGTGTTTAAATCAACTGAATTTACGGTAGCGGTTACTGCACCATTTCCAGTCATCGGTGACCCACTTGTCAAGGTTGCTTCAAACAATCCGTTTTTAACAGCTTCTAATATAGCTGATTCAATAGCACGAGCTTCGTCATGTACTACTGATTCTCTGATTGGATTTTGTCTAGCATCTGTAGCTGTTATCATTATACTTGAACTGGCCATTACTCACCTGCTGCTTTCTTAATGGTCTTTTTGGCCATATCTTTCACCTTGTCTTTGCTTTTTTCAGCTTCATCTTTACCAAGTGCGTCTTCTGGGTTCTCACCCTGGAGATATATGGTATCGCCGCTTATGCGTTTGATTGCGGGTGTAGTTTTAATAATATCTATTATTAATCTGCGATCTACATCAAAATTCTGCCTATGCAGTGTTTTTAACACTACATCTAACGGAATCTCTGTTTTATTGTTAGCTAGGTACACCGCAACAAGGTCTAAAATAGCATTTTTAGCTTCTTCCGGTGTACCAGGTAATGCAGCAATTTCACTATAGCGCATATTATCCCTTCTTTGCAGTTAAAGATCCTATACGCTTATCAAAGTCACTTGGATTAACCAATTTGTGTTCAATTAATGAGTCACGGTTAAGATCTATCCAATATTTTCTTAAATCGTCTGATTCAAAAAATCTCTGATTCTTCTTACCGGCAGTGTCTTTCCAAAGTATACCATATGGTGCACGAGCCTTTGACTCAGCTAGCTTCGCAGCAAGTTCACTGTTCTGTTCTGCAACAAACAACTCCTGCATACCTGCTTTAACTTCTGTGCGGATCATTTCCTTTAACTTGGCAATCATGCTGTCAGTGTCACTGATTTGATCAAGCAATGTTTGACCTTCTAACCCATAACCAGCCTTTAGCGGATCAGCAGCAGTGCCTTCGCTAACCATACGAGCATATTTTGCCTTGTGAGCATCAAATGCCTTAACAAGTGTTTTACGCTTGTCTTGTACTGATTCCAGCATTGCTTCAGCTTTCACGTAGCTTTCGCTTTTCGGACCAAACTTCTTCCATGCTGTGGCATAAAGAACTTCTTCCCAACGCTTACCATAACGATCCTTAAAACTTGCCTTGTTCTTCCTGATAAAGTCCTCAGCCTTCTTGCCTGGAGGTGCTACTTCGTTGATCTTGGACTCTTTAATAGGCGAATTATTAACATATACATTGCTTACACCAATTCTATCCCAATGAATAGTCTTCTTGAGCTTTTCGATACCCTTTTTCTTAGCTTCTTCCTTGGTAGCTGCTTTAATTTTGTATTCTACTTTATCATGAGCAGTAGGACCATATTCGCCCCAAACTCTCCAAGTCTTTGGCTCATCTGTAGCTTCCTTCATGGTCATAGCAGCCTTGGTCATGCCTGCAATACGCTTGTCTGCTGTTTTACGAGCATCTTCAGCCTTCTTACCAGCTTTAGGAGTCATGTCCTTCTTCCAACCAGCTTTCTTAAGGCCTGGAAGCTTTTCAGCAGCAGCATCAATATAGTTCTGCTTCATTTTATTGCCTTCGTCGACCTTCTTAGCATCAGCTTTTTTCTTGTCAGCAGCAGCCTTTTTTATAGGCTCTTTTGTATCCTTATCCCCGTCGATATCTGGAAAGTCTGGCTTTGCAGTTTCGCTAACTTTCTTAACAGGCTTTAGATCAGTACGTGGATCAAAGGCACTCTTAACGTCTTTAGCACGGCTTTTAGGTGGAACAACTTCCTTTTTCTTAGCCTTGTTTACTTCTTTGTCTTTGCCTTCTGCAACTTTACCCCAACCTGACTTGGCACGTAGAGCAAAATTGATCTGCTTTACTTCTTTTTGCTCAGCAGCAGTACGGGACTCTTTGTCCATTAACTTCTTTTTCTTAGCCTTTAGCTCAGCTACTGTATAGCCTTCCCACTTGCCTTTGTCTTTTTCAGCAGTCTTCATCTTGGCATCCCAAGCTTCATCTACCTTGTCAACACCAGTTTTACCGTCATGGAATTTAGAATAAACAGTGCTATCCTTTCCGTGTCCGTGTCTGTAAGCCATTGACTTTAACTGTTCAACTGACTTACCTGAAAAATATTCTTTTTTTTCGGCGTTGCTCATATTATCAATTTTTTGTTTATGCTTGATAACACTAGCTGGCATACGACCCTCTGCAAGATCAGCTGGTTCCTCGTCTTTCTTAGCACGACCTAATGGCTCTTCTTCGTCACCAGCCGCAGCAGGTGTTGCACCAAAATCGTCACCCATATCCTCTTCGTCACCTGCCGGAGCAGCAAGATCAGCAGTAGCTAAGTCACTAGCAACACCCGGGACTTGTCCCTGTTGCATAGAAAGTATAGCGTTGTCAGCGGTATCTTTAGCATCAGTAATGCTAGCAAGAGCTGCATCAATCACTGCCTTAACAGTTTCGTTGAAGCCGTTAGCAGCTTCTTGACCAAACTGTTCCTTCATGGTATCAACTAGTGGCATAAGGTCGTCAACACCCATCTTAGCAAGCTTCTCGGCAATACCCTGTAGGTCGTCACTCATACTCTTAGCAGCAAGCAATGTTTCAGCTTGTGCTAGATCCTGTTCTTCGTTGAGCATCATGGTCATTAGTAAGTTACCAATAGTAACCATTTTTCCTTCCTTGATTGCTTTCTTTTTGCCTTCTGCAACAGGTTCAGCTGGCATTTCAGGCATTTCGCCCATCATGTCACCCGCATGTTTTTCGAACTGTACGTAGTCTAAGTGATGCTTGCTACTGCTGACTGCTTCGCTAGCAACTGTCAGCTTCATAGCAACCCAACCTTCTAGTTTATCACCAGGATGGATCATGCGGAATAGTTTGGTACTGTATTCCATGATCATCATTAGGTTTTGGCGTGCAATACTGCCATCATCACCTGGGATCATGTCAGCTTCTTCGTCAACTGTTACAGGACCTGCTGCAAGATCTGAGGAAGGTTCTGGCTTTTCAAATGTGATATGATAGTCCATGTAATGAAATACTTTATCAAGTATTTCGGCTGCTTTGGTTAGGTTTGTAGCAATCCATGGCACAACACTGTCATCTGGACCAATCATTTTCATCATGTCCATAGCATACTTGGTGTTGCGATATAATTCGCTACGTGCCATGCTTGCTTGATAATCATCGTGATTTTCCATGTGAGCTGATTCCTTTAAACTTTTCTTAGCAGCTTTGATATCATCACATACTTTATCATATTGCTTGTGTAACGGATCTGTTTTTGACATTTTTCCGCCATCTTTAACAATTTTGTCCATTTTATCTTCTAGCTCTGCTTTTTTCTTTTTTAGAGCTTCAAGATCTGGCTTCTTAGCTTCCATCATAGACTCCTTGTTATATGATTTATCTTTGGTCTTGGCAATAGCATCTTCTCTGCTCATACCACTTTTCATCATACGAGCAATCATAACGTCAGCAAAGTCATTATCACCATCATGGTCTTGATCAGTTGCTTCGTCGATACCATACTTCTTGTAAAGCATGCCTAGTTCGTCGTCTTCGGCAACTGGCTGAAAGCCTTGTTTCTGCTTATTAGCAAGATCCTTAGCATCGATAACTTCTTCTTGATTCGAACCATCTTTTTTAACTTTTAGCATACCTGGTTGTAGTTTTACTTCTTGACCGGGAACTGTTTCTGCTACTTTCTGCGCCGACATTCTACGACGTGCAACTTCAATAACTTTCTTGTCAATGTCAGTAAGTGTAGTTGGTCCAAATGGTGTACCAACCTGTGTTAGTTTATCACCAACCTGACTAATTGCATTAAGAATACGTAGTTCTTTGTCGTCTGTGCTACGAGCATTCTGTGCGTAGTCCATCATCTTACGACCAAAGTTAGCTAGTTTTACCATATTGTCGGGATCTAGTCCTTCTTTAACAGCCTTTTTCTTCTTGCTCATACGTTTTGGGGCAATTTCAGCTAGGTAAATCTTAACAGCTTCCATGATCAACATGTTCTTGGTGTATTCTGGATTCTGCATGGCTGTGTTAAATGCACCCTCATGTACAATGCTGTTCTTAATAATTTCACAGCTTTCGCCTAAGGTCCTGATTTCATCTTCACTACTAGAATCAAAATCTAATTTAACACCATGTACACTTTCTAAAGTATGCATAATTTGCTGTAATCTATACTCTTTGCTGTTTTCGAATTCATTGACTATCATGATAACCTTCCCCGGCTCTGCGGCCATGACAATATATTGCTGCTGGTATTTATTTATCGAATACCGTTAGGAAAATTATCTATTTGGATAATTGATATATTGTATTATACGTCAGATCGGAAGTTTTTGATCTGTCTCTTAGCTACCATGGCACGATCAATACTTGCCTGCTGTCTTGATTCATAGATACCATGTTTAGTAAAGTCACCTTTACGTTCAGCAACAATCATAGCTCTTTTATATCTAACAGCGTCCTGTTTATGACTAGTATAGGTTTGATCATGTTCAAATAATGATCTAACATCTGAACTATTAGCATATCTACCATTATTTAATAATTTAACAACAGATAATGCTGTTTCATAAAGACTTAGATCATCCGCTATAATGTCATTTGTTCTTGTATTGTAAATGCTGTAATACTGCTTGCCTGCTAGACGTTTAGGATCTTCTTTGATCATAATTTGGTATTTTCCAACTTTAACACCGTCATCGTTCCTACTTGTATTTAACGCTAAATCAACTACTGGGCTATGTTCTGCTTCAGTGATCATCTCACCAACAACTTGATTACTAACACTATTCAATTTGGTAAGCACGTCGGCCATAGCACTGATATCAGCATTAGTAACTTGACCAGGACCTGCTAGTTCAACTGCATTACTAGCATTTGAATTAGTGGTGGGCTTAACTGAAGCTTCTCCGTTAAGAGTTCTCAGTATATTAGCCATTGCATCGCGTTCTTCGGGTGATACAGTCATAATTAATTACTCCAGATATCCTCTAATTCATTATAGACAAGGCATTGATCGCCGTCAACTTTAATTCTGGACAACACCCCTCGGTGCACCAATTGACGTGCAACTTCGCCTTCTCGTTCATTTAGTGTTTTTGAAATGAGAGGTTCGATTGAACCTTTCACTTTTTCTATCAGTAATACTTCCTCGTTGCTTACAGGAACCAGAGTATTACCTCTTATCTCCATAAATCTCATTCAGGCGTCCCCGGTGCAGTTGATGGCTTGGTCATTGCTGTAGCAGTCTTGATAAGTTCTGCACCAATACCCGGAACCATTTTCATGTGATTCATAATTTCTGGTGGTAAATCAGTGGGCAACTCACCGATTATGCTCTGTAATCCTGCTAGTACTTGTCCAACTGTAGCAACTTTAGCAGCATTTGGATTATTTTTATAAGCAGGGTTGTTGGTATTAGCTGTAAGCAATTGGTTAAACATTGTACCTGCACCAGCAGCTTCCTCAACCGTTTCTCCTGTAACTACTTCTTCCTCAGCAGTATCAACATCTTCTACAACTGCTCCGCTGTGTTCTAGTCCAGCTAATTGCATGATTCTGTTCAGGGGTCCTAGTGGCTTCATTCCGCCCATAACTCCCATACTTTCATCTAGCTTTGAAAGGCTACCACGCTTTACCATTTTAAGATGTCCTTCTAACATAATACCAGCTGTACCATTTGGTCCAACAGGAATACGCACTTCTACTTCTTGTCCTTCATAAACGGCTGTATCACCTTTGGAGAAATCACTTGTGTCAGCTGCGTTCATTAATTCTGTTTTGCTCAATTGGTGTTTTGCACGACGACTCCAGCGATCGTCGGTGGTGTTGTAGAAACCTTCAGTTTCTTCTAGATCTACTTCTGTGGTTATTTTTAGTTTTCTCATTGCATCCACCTCATTTACTGCAAATAATTTGGGATCTCGGTTGCCTTCTTTATATAAACGATTCACTATCTTTGCGATATCGTATATAGGCTTTCCCCCGATGTGTGCTTTTATAGCCCATTTAACTAATTCTGGTACTGAGTTATCTATTGATGTGTTATAATGTACTTTCACCAAGTTGTCTGAATGAGGTGCTTTCACAGTTGCTATATTCTGACCGGATAGATCTAATGTCCAATCACCTATCTTTAGCATGTTGTCTTTTAATTCAACTGATTCAGTTAATTCATTAAAATATTCTGTGAGCTTCTTCATTTTCTTTCCTTAGAAATAGGAAATAATGGTTTTTCTTGTTTCGTGGCGAATTTTAGTGGAGCAGTTATTACACGACGAACCTTTTTTAGCTTTCCATCTTTACGTACAAACACCCATTTTACATTTTCAAATTTGTCAAAAACCTGATCTAATAACATTGATTTTATCCTACTAAGTAGAATATTTATCTTATAAAACAACAAAAGGCGCCATTGGCGCCTTTTGTGTAGAATATCTCGTTAGATATTATAGGAATGTCTGACGTGAAATACTGCTGATTGTGAACGCTACAGTTGGATGACCAGTTACAACATCGTCACTTGCCTGCCAAAATAGAGCTTCTGCAATAGCATCTTCTAACATATAACCAGTGTAGTTAGTGTCTGTAGCTGCATTACCGTAGTTACCAACACCATCGTTTACGAACCATAAGCCAGTTTTTTCAGTTGCAAAATTAATTGCACCTGATGATGGAATGCTAACGATAACTGGGTTAGCACGTTGCGAAAATACGTTAACAAGAATGTTTACGTTCTGTTGCTTTTTCCATGCTGTGATATAATCAGCTTTTGTGCTGTATGTATGTGATGTACCGTGACCATCAACAACAGTTACTGGTGACCAAACAGTTGAGCTGATCTGATAAAGATCTTCAACTCTTGTTTCAACGTTTGTCTGATCAAATAAGTTACTTGTTGTGATAGTGAAGAAGTCCATTTTACCGCTGAGGAATTCACCACCAGCGACTCCGCCGTTTACTTTGTTATTAACGCCTGTATTATAAGACATGTTTTATCTCCTATTAAAGATGCAAACTTGTTTTGCGTAACTATTTATGCTGTTGACCAAAATTACTTCTGCTTACGGTTCTTCTTTTTGGTCTTTGGTTTAGATTCTGGAACATACCCAAACAAGTTAGGTTCTGTTGGCATTCGTCTGATCATTCCGCCTACAGAATTAGGAACACTTGCAATTGAACCTGCGGACGATGATCCGCTGGTTGCAGATTCTAATATACGAAGTAACTTATCGTCCTTTTTTATAAATTCAGTTAAACGCATGATTACTCCTAATATGATGTCACTACTAATCTATATATTATTATTTCTGATTTCTTAATTCTTTTATTTTTCTCATGAACTTACGTTCATCTTCGGTCATTATGCTACGATACAATCGCTTGATCAAATCGTTTGCTTCTTCCTCAGAATAACTCTCTCTTATAAGCTGAGATAGATTTGCAGCACTGGCTATTATATGTGCTGCTCTACTTTCTATAACTGTGTGTTTGCTCTTAGCCGGTACACATTTATCAAGCTCATCTAAAAAACTTTTAATTTTACTCACGTCAGAATTCCTATGCCTCTCTAAATATTTAGTATCAAACTACAATCTAATAAATAATACTTAAATTAGCAATAAAAGGAATAATTATGTCTGAGTCGTTTTTAGCTGAACATTTTAGAAACTTACTTGATAAATTAAACATATTAACAGAAACTGATACTAATGAAAATAATGATGAAACTCCAGAAGTTCACGATGTAGATGGTCTATTGAAAACAGATATCCCGTCAGGCATTAACAAGGAATCTGTTAAAGAAGTTAATGACCTAGTTGACTATCTAGATCAGTTCCCAGAATTAAAAAAATGGAGAAATGAAAATGCGTTATACGATGATGCTTGTTATGAAAATATTCCATTAGATAGCTTAGAAAATATATCTGGATTAACTTTAGAAGATTTGAAAAGAATAGAAGACGGTACCCTACCGTATGAAGGAGCAATAGTTATACATAACGGAGTTTTCAGTCTTTTTGGCGGGGACTAACGTCTAATCAAAGACGTCAATGTGGTTAAGTCTTTAATGGTTTTTGTTGCTTGAACACTCGATGGAGCGGAATCAGTTTCTGCTCCTTCCTTTTTAGCTGCACTTGCATTCTTTCTACGTAAATCAGCAAATACATCACTAGCATTACCTGTTTCCATAAGAGTAGCACCACCGTCCTCAAGATCAAATATCTTCAATGTATTTGGATCAAATCCCAAATATACCTTGCTACCGACGCCGCTACTACTACGTGTTTTAAGAAACTGCACTTGATACTGACCGCGTTCTTTCATAGCTGCACTGGCAAAAATACTGATCACGTTGTCAGCAGTCTGTATCTTACTGATACCACCTGCAATCATGCTATGATCATGCTCTTGCTCTTGCGTTGCACTGCGATTTAACTGACTTGCTGTAACACAAAGCATATTTGTTTCTACTGCCAAACCTCTAAGTTCTTCTGTAACGAATTTATCCTTAATAAACAAGTCACTAGGATTTACTTTTTTGTTATTAGGGTAAAGCAAGTCTAGGTAATCTACCACAATAACATCTGGTCTTTTTTGACGTTCGATCTCATAATTCTTCAAGTATACTTTAATGTCATTAGTTGTACTACCCTGTGGTATCTGTCTGATATACAAATCACCACTTTTGAATCCTGCTTGCTTGACTTTGATTTCAACTGTGTCAAGGTTACGGAATATGTCTCTGGTACCAACTTCAGTAAGCATACTATCAATACGCATACCAGTTAAACCTTCACTAAGTTCTAGTGATATGTAAACAACATTAAGTCCCTGTTTACTCAGATTAAGTGCCATGTTCTGCAAGAACAAGCTCTTACCCACACCAGATCCCGCACACCAGATGGTAATCTCACCTCTGTTAACACCGCCATACAATTTCTCATCAACAGTCTTCCACCCTGTGCTAATCTGACCGTTTTTATCTTTAATTTTAAGTAGTCTTTCCCGAGGATCTGCATAATAATTTGTACCAAGATCATTTTGTAAACTAATCAGTATTGCTTCTCTAACACGTTTTTCTACTTCGCCGTAATTACCCTTTTCAATAAGTGCAACTGCACTTGTTACCGCATCTGCAAGTGCTCTATTCTTACAAAACTCTTCGATTTCTTTCAAGAAACTATCTTGATGTTGGACAAGAATATTATCAATCTTTGTAAATTCCCCACCTGTTTCTGCATTTACTTGTTCAAACTTTGGTAATACTTTGAACTCATTAGCATATTTGAGTATAAACCTCATAGAAGGTCTATACTTGTTTACAAAATACTTAGAGTCTAAGATGTTTTGACATCTTGCAAACACTTCCTCACTACTTAACAGCACATCTATTAGTAGTTTCTGTTTGTCCTCACCGTATTCTTTAATTTCATCTTCTTGTTCTTTAGCCATCGTTATCCCTTGAACATCTGTCTTTTAACATTTATTTGTAGGGGACTTGCAGTCTTATTTGCAAGTATGCTACGAAGTGTATAAATCTTACCATATCTTGCACTAGCTTGTGCAGAGTCTTTGATTGAGTCCTCCCATTCTGGAAAACTTACAGCCCAGTTATTATCTAATGCTGCATCAATTAATCCCTGATTCTTACGCTGTCGATCTGGTACTACAACTATTTCTTTATCACATTGCAATAACCAAGCTAACTGGTCTTTGGATAACTCACTACCCAACACAGCAACTCCGTCAACAGCTATAGCATCAAACGGTCCTTCAACTAATAATACATATTTACGATTGGGGTTGTCTAATGCCTCATTGTTAAACAAATACCCCGGTTGTAATTCGCTATTATAATATCTAGGCGTACCGTGCGGAGGAGTACCAGCATATCTGGCAGTCCATCCAACAATTTGATTGTCATAATAAAACGGTATAATTACTCTGTGATTCATATCATGCTTGGTACTAGAAGTCCAATGATAATCATAATTATTTGCTACAGCTGATCCTCTTGATAACAAATAAGAAACAACTTCAAAATAATCATTGGGAATGTCTTCCCATTCGGTTATGCTTTCAATTGTGGCTGCACCCGGTGGTAGGTTAACTTCTTTGAATTTCCTGTTGAAAATTAGTAGTTCATTAACGCCCTGTCTTTCTACACCATCGATTTTATTTTTTAATAGTTCTAATTTGGCTTGCTGGATGTCCTCGTGCGGTACCCCTAGCCAATTCAATAACAATTCAAAGTTCTTACTGAGTTCGATGTTGTCAAATCTCGTTTTGAATCCGCAATTATAACAATTATATCCTATGACGCCATCTGCAGATACCATAAGATTGCCTCTGTGACGTTTATCTACACTGTGTCCGCGGTGATGACAGCATACAGCATTGAATAAAATCCATCCTCGGGGACTTTGACGTCGCTTTGCAGGGATATTGTTTAATACTAATTCATGTACTTGAGCCATGCTTTAAATATAAAGCAAAATCAGGTTTTATACAAGATCTTATCAAATTTACCCTTGTTCATTGAACTTGGTTGATAACTAACTCTTAACCAATATAAGTTCATGGTAAAATTAATTAATTTAGGTCCTTGGTTATTTTGATCAGTTAGTTCAATATAATCATGATTAACATCTAATGGTATATAGAACCATTCACTGGGTAGAGGAGCATTATTACTTAAACTACCCTCAATCCAAATCTTACCTTGCCAACTTGTAGTATAAGCTACTATAGTATGAGTACCACTAGCTCGTTGTGCTTGTGCATCACCTGGTAAAGCACCAGTCACCCACTTAGTATCATATGTGTATCCAACAGGAGTTGGAGTAAAATCACTACCTAAAATTTCAACAGCAGGAACCATGCTACTTGATATTCCTTCAATTAATTCAAACGAGCACCAAGTTTCTTTATTAATATCAGTGAATAACAATCCTAATTGTCCATTTTGATCGATAGTTCTAATATTGAATCTATAATAACCAGTTTCCCAATCCTGTATATCTTCTGGATCTAATACTAATTTTGCTTTACCAGTTCTTTCATCGACCATTGTTACGTTCTTTTCCAACAATATTTCGGTTGGATTTTTTGCACCGCTGGGATTATCAACTTCTCTTATTTGTGCAATCATGGTATATCCAACCATGCTAATAGGCTTTCTATCATTGTTTCTTATAACAAAATCAATGGTGTTAGTAACGCCTTTGTAGATTTTAGTATCATATATGATCATGGGCATGTTTATGTTGGGGACGTTCTTATCATCCTGTAGAAGATGTATATATTCGCGATATTTGTAAAGATATACTGTGGACATTAAGAATCATCACTGGGTTAATGATATATTTATGGTTAAGTGAGTTTTTGATTTATAAATAGAGCTGGTTAACCGGGCACACGTCGATCATGAACAATACACACAAAATTTTACAAGAACGTTTTCCATTTTTAACAATAGTCAAATACTTAAAGTCACAATACATAGGCATAGTTCAAAATGCTGATCATTTGTTTATCAGCATGTATGTGCTAGATGAGAGTTTTACCACTGAGATGAAACGAGAATTTCTAGAATGTGGCGAGGTATACTGGTGGGAAAGCAACAGGTCAATCCCAATTAATTTGTTTTTACAGGATGATTTCAAAAAATTCAAACCTTACCTCAGAGTCTTTAGCAAAAAAGAAGCCGAGGTATTGCAGGGTCCTGTGATCAATTTAAGAGAATTGATGAACAAGAGAATCAAACGTCGTACAATTACTCTTGTTCGATCAGTAGACTAAAGTCCAGTCTCGTCCTCATCGCCTTCAAGTATGGTTTGAGTAACTTTGACTCGAATAGTTCCATCTTTGTTGATCTTAACCTTCTGCGGCTTGCGCTTTTCTTCTGCACGAGCTTCTGCTTGTTTGGCCTCGTCCCACTTTTGGAACAGTTCAACTTGTGCCCATGCAAACATAGCAGCATCACTTTTGTCCTCGACTATAGCATAGGCAGTGATCTTTTCTGATTTGGTATCACGCTCTGCCCAGATATTAATTGACCCAGCGATTTGTTCAAGTGTTCCAAAAACTGTACCAAGTCTATTTGGATCAACATTTGGGCTACGAAACATGTAGCCACTTTTGAGCTTGGAATTTAACCTCTTAATAGGATCAAATTCTAAATTTGCAGCAACCTGCTCGTTTACTGACTTATCTCTAGTACCTAACCAAACATTAGTGCCAAGAATATTTGTTTCTCGAGTCCAATAAAGTTTACGTTTAGCCATATTAACGCCTCCTAATACTGTTATTATAGCAGTAATTACTGTTCAGTCAATGGATTTTGTTCTATGAGCAAATTAGCATGTACATATACCAATACCGCATAGGATATACCGTGTGCATGTTTAAAAACATAGCCGTTTTCGTCGTGTTTCCAAATTTCGTCAGAAATACTATCAAATCCCTGTTGAATACATTTAGACTGTAAATGCCGTTTACCCGGACGAATTAATGCTAATATCATAGCCAAGTCTTTGATAGATTTTGGTTTAAGTTTGGCTACTAGTTCTCCGTAATTGTTGATATGGAATAATTTACCAACAAAGTCGGGCTTTTCAAACACAGTCCAATCAATTGTTCGACTCATTAAATCTAATAAATGTGATTCATCTCTAACCATGGTATAAACACCGACATTGAGTACATCTATCTTAAAGCAACCCATATCTTCTGCACGATCGTATCCAATACTGCATAGCTCTGTTACAGGGTCTATTGGTACTGCATGAAAATATACTCCGGTGTTATGTTTGGTTATCTTACCATCACGGATAATACTAGCAGGAACATGAGTAAGACTTGATAGAGCTAACTCTCTGTTTGCTACGTCTATATCAACGTCCCCTCTATCCATTAAACCCAAACCTCGAGTTAATCTGATTTATTGCGTTATTAATTTTACTATCACTTCTTCTAGATTCTTGTTTCAAAGTTCTAATTTCATTTTCCAGTGAATTACATTTTAATTCTAGTTCATTAATTTTTCGATTTATAAATTCTATGTATTCTGGACTTATTACGTTAAATGTTTGGTCGCCTAATCTTATCTCCGCAACAAACGAACCTTTTTTAACAGAAAAAGGAGTTGAGATTGTTTGTAATGGTTTTTCATAATCATCTGTATCATATTGACTAATAGCATCATCGTCTATCATATTAAACTCCTGCTTCTTTCATGGTCTTCTTGATCCAATCAATAGACTCTCTATTTTTCATAAACTTAATCTTCCACTGTGGCACTGGTGCAAACTTTTTGATCATATCCTGTTGCTCCATACTACATCTGTCTATCAAATCCAATGCACTGTCCACATTGTACAACAACCACGGACTTATTCGACCACTTTGTGTCCATTGTACTGCTAAATTTGTGTTGATTTTTCTGAAAAAGTCCTGCCAAGGTTCGCCTGTTTGCATACTCCATTGTTGCATGAGCAATATCATACGTTCTAGTGCTTGCTCGGGAGTCTCCTTCTTGGTTATCTCTCTAATGTATTGCTCATACACAAAATCATACGTCCATTTGTCAATTGGCAAATTATTTTTGATTACAAAATCTATAAACTTTGCTGGTTCAATTGCATTGATATCGATGATATGTCTACCAAATTTAATAAAAGCTATATAATATCTACTGTTAATAAATTCTTTATAGTTGTTTTTCTTTTTGGTACCGCTAGATTGTGTTAGTTCGTAGAATCTAGACCATGCTAAAAATCCAAATCTGCTGGATGGATCGTCTTTTCTGAACCATCTACGTTTCTTTTCACAAGTATGGTTAATGAGATTACGCTCATCATGAAACTGTCTGCTGCAAAACTCACATGCATGTTTATTAGCCATTCTTTGCGTATTTCTTCCAATGATCCATTAATTCTTTTGTTTCTCGTTCACTTTTACCAGCATCTATAGTTAGCTGTTTAAAGCTTTCACTAGTGTGATTTTCTTTAAGAATAGCTAATTCTATATCATTTGAACTTGGATATAATTCTCTGAAAAATTCATCAAGAGCTGCTGAAACAGATTTCTTTCCTTTATTAGGTATCCATTGATGATACTGTTTGCTACCTAAACTTGCTGCACATAGCAGTAGATGCTGTAGATCTGGATATTTACTTAACTGCCAAAATCCAATATTAACCAAATCATTTGTTGCAATGATAGCGTATTCTTTATTTCTACTTTGGTCACCGAGACTACTCATGTACCTCATCAGTACCAACGGTGCATATGCTTTCTTCTCATCCAGTGTTAAATTAGTATAAAATGATTTATTACCTCGATCAAGTTCAGCTAATACTGTACTTAATTCAAGTTTATATTTCTTTTTTTCACTAGCCATACGCTATCCACCTGTAGAAGTATACTCACTATTGTTACATCTTTACAATAAAACCACAAGAGTGATAAATACCTTACAAAGCATATCAAGGAGATCCAAGAATGGGACGCCCACTTAATAAAAAATATTTTGGTTTAACAAATTCAGTTCCACCAGCTGGTGCAGAAATTGGCGGTGAAGGCATAGCAAGCATTACTATTACTGCAGGTGGAACATATATCAATAGACTTCCTACAGTATCATTTGCAACTCCATCATTCCCGCTAGGTCAACAGGCTGTTGGGGTACTTTATTCGACAGCAAAAAGTGCTACACTATCAGCAAAAGGTTCAGGTTACCAAATTGGTGACATACTAACAGATACCAACGGAACAACATATCGTGTTACAAAACTACGTGTTTTATCAGCATCATTAAACACTGCTGGTAGTAGCACAACATGGGATGGTACAGAATGGATCGTATGGGATCAGTTCATTAATTCACATTGGACAAGTCCTACTATTCTTAAAGGTGTAACAGCAGACGGCGGACATCATTTAACTGGTTATAATGCTGGTGCAAGCATATATGGCGTATGGGACGGTACGGATGGTACTCACGCCCCAACAACTGCACAAACCATTATAGGAGGTCCGACTGCTGGTAGTATGACACCGACTGGTTATAACACTCGTGCTACAGGCGACTATAATGGTTCCGGAGTAGGTGATAATAACGGTACTGGTGGTTCTGTAACATTTACATACGGTGTAGAAGCTGTTACAGTTGTTGCCAGCGGAAGTTTTTCTGGAACAATTAATTTTGGTGCATTAACAACTACAGTTGCTCCTACAGGTGGTTCAGGTGCAACATTAACTGTTAGTTATCAAGCAGATCATGCAGTGATTACTACAGCAGGCGACGGATACCTTGGATCAGAGTCTATGACATTTACTGCTCCAGGTGGTGGCGAAACTGTTGCAACTGGTACTTACGCATTGACAAATTTATATAACAACGCTATTGTTGGTATTGATTTAGCTACCAGTCTTGTAATTGACATTGTTAAACAAGAAAGCAATAACAGTTTCTATGTATTTGGTACACAAGATTATCCATACATACTGGGATTAGCACCTCCTACTAGTTCAAGTGGTTTATATATACAAGCTACAGATAGTACTGGTAATAGCTACTGGGTCAAAAAGATCATGTCACACAAAGCTGTGGTTGGTCAAGTAGGTTCAGGTTCTTTCGAATTTGCTGAGGACGAAATTGTTCTTTGGAGTTTCGATGCAGCTATAGCAGGTGTAGCAGTATCAATAAGAAATGGTTCATAAGGTAGAATAGAATATGGGACGTCCAATTAAAAACGATTATATAGGTAATGTATCAATAAACGGTAGTCAAATAGCTTGCTATGCTTGGGTACCAGGCGATACTCAGTCCCGTGCAAGTTATATAGACCGCCAAACTGGCACAGGTCGTTACTATGTAACCAGTAACGACGGTGCACACGAAGGTGAAGTTATACTGGCTAACATCGACGGCGGTAATTTAGCCATCGGTCAAGCTAGTGTTGTTGTTACAACTTTTGCAGAAGGCTCAAAGTATGCAGAAGTCATTTATGATAACACTGTAAGAACTTTTGACGGAATCAATTATAAATGGTATTTTAATGACGGTACATATACTATACAATACGGTAATGAAGCATATCTAGCAAGTTCATAACACTTAGCTTGTTTTAAGACAAACAAGCAGACTCGAGTAAAACCCTTAGAGAGCCCGAGCAATCTAAGGGTTTTGCTTTTCTAAAACAGCTTTCTTATATCGAGACTTTCGGGGATTTTTCCTATATCTTTTAAGAAAAATGCACAGAGTGGACTTTCACTGTCATCTAGTGGTACTGATAATATATGTCCATTTTTTAATTTTGGGAAATACCAACGCACATCTGGCCAAATATTAATAATTTCAAATTTCATAAATCGTGGCATATAACCATTGATTGGATTAAGTGTGAACACATCAAAATCCTTATCATTTAGATAAATCAACGGCATTATCTCAATCTCGCCTAAGTTTATGTCGCCTATAATAACACTCCAATCTAATGGCATTTGTATATTATACTTGCCTATTTTGATATCAACACATGGACTATTAAAGCTCTCTAAGAATATCAGAGGCATGAAGTAGTAATCTACATTATTTTGATCGCTATAATCAAGAACACAGTATCTGATGTCATCTACTACATCAGGTAATTCGTTCAGATTAAATGCTTTATTTTCATTTGTTAAGATTCTCAAATTGAGCCTTTAAAACTGTTTTAGGTATGCGGAAGTATTTAACCTAAATTTTCACCAGTTTGCTCATTTATTTTGTTAATATGTAATTTTATCAATGGTAAAAGGGTACTGAACCTAAAAACACAGTAAGTTTTAAATTATTTTTCATGACTTTTTCCAGATATATTTTTGATGCCCGCAATCCCATATAACATCAAAACCGTTTGACAACATGAATTGTTTTTCAGTTAAACCGTTTGTTTCTCCCAGTTTATGTTTTTGAAATTGCAATCTATCATATCTGCAATTGGGTTTATTTAATTCAACATATTGATATCCTATTGTTGGTTTTCCAAAAGAAGCAAATCCCATTTTTAAATAACTTTTTCCTGTACCGTAACTAAGATCACAATAACTTATTACAGAATTGGGATTTTTATTTTTAACAAAATAAGAGAATAGTTTTGATGCACCACCTACTACAACGGTATTACGTATAGCAGCCATTCTAGTTATTTCAAATTCAAATGATTTATTATATCTAGATTTAGAAAAACTCATGCACATTACCAGTTTATTTTCATAAAATAACCCAATATTATAAGAACTTTTTATATAACCGCTGATATGATTATTTTCAAAAAATTCCTCTGCTTGATAATTGTCTATGACACTAACAATAGTTTTTCTTGCAGGGATTTTTGCAGATTTTCCCAATCTAACGTTTATCATACTTTTTATCAGCAACTTATTATCGTACCAATCATCTGAGAAAATTGTTATTAATTGAATATTTTTATTGTTACATTCGTACCATTTATTATAATGATAAAATTTATTTTTATTGCCAAATCCTTCTGTGTGATATCTTAATCCGCAATACTCTATTGCTAGATTTTTGTCCTTTATTACGATATCTAATTCTTTATTTTTTCTTTTATCGTTTTTATTTGCTAGTACAGTTCTGTCATTTATTAATAAAGGATCAACTCCTACTATACCTTTGATGTAATCTACTATTTCTTGTTGACCAGAACTAATATGTGCTGGATAGCATGTAGGACATCTAGGAATTCTGCCGTTTATTGCAGTACCATCAAAGTGACTATTACACGTATCGCATATCCATTTAAAATGGTTTGAAGTAAAATTAAATGGCTCTTGGTCGTTGGGCCTTATTTTATGAATTTCTAATCTAGAACATAATTTACTATAATAGGTATCAAGCTGTGCTGTTCTTATTTGTTGTTTGATTATTTCACTTTTGCTCGGATTGTCGACACCGTATTTCTCTAAACTTGTTGATTTGATTTTATCCTTGATCGAATCAAGATGCATAGGATGATCGACGCCATATCTTTCTATGTTTGTTGATTTGATTTTATCCTTGATCGAATCAAGATGCATAGGATGATCGACACCATATCTTTCTATGTTTGTTGATTTGATTTTATCCTTGGTTGAATCGAGATGCATAGGATGATCGACACCATATCTTTCTATGTTTGTTGATTTGATTTTATCCTTGGTTGAATCGAGATGCATAGGATGATCGACTCCCAATTTTGCTATATACGACTCTTTTACCTTATCTTGGTCTTTAAATGGATTATCAATACCATATCGTTCGATGTTTGTTTGTTTTCTTTTTTCATTTATAGAACTTTTTGTATCATTAGAATAGGAAAGTTTAGATCGCGAAACATTATCGGATACAGATTGTTCTGTACATTTGCACCTGCTAGCAGGACCGCATCGTCTATATCCTACAGCATATCCTATAAATTTTATATGTTTATTAAAGGGACATTCGGGTTTATACCCATTGACATATACATAAAGTTTTTCGATATCTTTACTTGTAACTAATTTATTACAATCAATTTTTGAGGTTATTTCTTCCCAATAATTTGATTCTTTTAATTGTTTTATTACCAAATTAGCTACTTTAACATTGTTTTTGTATTTTTCAAAAAGATCGTCAATATGCTTCAGTATGTTATTTTTTTCATTGTGAACGGATATTGCACTTCTGTGTAAAATTTCCGTCGTTTCAATTGGTGTCTGTTGCTGAATTTGCATTTGCTACTCACATCGTAAATATCTACTGCTTCTTTGTCATCTGCTTTACGTAAACCACGACCAATACTTTGAATTACTCTAACAAAGCTCTTACCCGGTTCTAATAAAACTAAATTAAAGAGTCTACTAATATTTATGCCTGTTGAAGTGGTTCCATAAGTTGCAATCATAATCGCATTATTATCAAAGTTAATTTCTTTATAATGTTCTCTACGCTCAGTAGCTTTCATTTTACCGCTAATGAATATAGCATCTGGTAATAATTCGTTTAAAATTTGTCCAGTTTCAATTCTATCAATCAGGACTAGAGTATTACCTGTTTTAGCGATTTCCTTGACCTTAGTAGCTAGCCACTCGAGTCGTTCTTTATTGGTAACAAGGTACTTTAGTTCTTCTTGATAGTTATTATATACCAATGTTTCTTGAGTTTGAAGAATATTAACATGGCACTGTGCTAAATGTCCTGCGTCTTGTAATTCTTTAGCAGTAAGTTTACCAATTATAGGTCCAATGGCACTGTACAAACTAACTTGGTTGTATTCTTCTTCTGGAATAGTACCAGTTAATCCCCAGCGAATTGGCACATTAGCAAATGTAGTTGTTAATAGCGTATGTAGTACACCTGTATTCTTAACCATATGCACTTCATCACATATAACAGCAACAAGGTTGTCAAGAAATACTTTTAGCTGATCATCATCAAGTGCATCTTTGTTTTTCTTATCTAATACATTCAAACTCTGCCAGGTGCATATGGTATGAGTGCGATTATACTCTTTACGATCACCGTACAATACACCAACGTCTAATCCGATATTACGGTAGTCTTCTTCTGTTTGTTGTACTAGATTCTTATTGGGAACAATAACAATAGTTCTTCCATATTTTTCAGCAAGTTTGCTCAGGCAAGAAGTTACGATTGTCTTTCCTGCACTAGTAGGAGCAATCGTTATCCCTTGTAAATTATTAACGCATTCATTTATAGCAGCTACTTGATAGTCGCGTATAATAATAGGTTCTCCTGCCATACGATGACCTTCTGGCCATGTGATATCAGCTAGGTATTGATCGTCGATCTGATCAAGGTTAAACTCATATCGTTGTCTACGATCTTCAATTTCAAATTCAAAGTTGTTATCTTCTAGGATAGGCAGGATCTTGTCCAAGAGATTTAAGTAAGTCCTGCCTCCAAGTGTACAAAAACTCTGAGTTCCATCCCATCTGCCTAATTTGAATGCCGGGCTATAACGTGCATGAGGCAAGAAGTACTTGACTGAATTGGCACACGCTTTTCGTGTAGATAGATCTAGATTTTCTAATTTTATGTTGCACTCGTCTTCAATAATTATGTTGCATGATTTTATCATACTACAGTTTACGCTCTTAGGCTACAGATTTCAACACATTCTTATTAGCAAACTTTTCCCAACGTTCTGGCATGGCTTTACGCAAGTCGGCTACTTTAAGAACCGTGCGAAGACTCATTTCACGCATTTTTGCTGCGTTAAGTTCAACATACTTAACAACCTCGTTCTTTTCACTTTCCTCAAATCCATATCCGTGAAACATGTCATTGCGTTCGATAACATCTTTAATATGGATTAACTTTTCACGAATGGTATTCATTCCTAACTGCATGTAGTGACAACGACTCACAATAGCTTCTAAGTGGTTTGAAATTCTCGGACTTCTTAGATTGTTGAAATCTAAATTAGTAATAAAGATAATTCCGCCTTTATACTCAAATGAGTTTGGAATATCTCTATTCTCTAAAATACGGCTATCTTTGTTCCAACAAATTTTACGCACCTTTTTAGAATCAAGTGCCGCTTTGAGGATGTTAAGGCTTTCTTCATCATATAACGCACTGTCGCAGTCATCAAACACCAGTACCTGTCCTTCTTCTCTATAACTCCAAAGCTTGGTATATAGAATAGGAGCACTAATACCACCGGTGATAAACTCGAATTGCGGCATTCCGTTTTTAAATGCAGCCATCAATCCCAGAGTCTTAACCAAGGTTGACTCTACTGTATGACTCTTGCCAACACCTGCTGGACCACTTACTACCAAACCTTTAACAATATTGGAAGCAACTGCTTTGGTCATTTCCTCGAGGATATTAAAAGTCTCTCTGAGTTCTGCTGCAATCTCACCATCGTCGCGAGTATCGTTGGTTGCATCTGTAATCGGACGTAGAATCTTTTCTGCTGCTGCGGCATCAATTGGATGGTAGTCGCCTGGTGAATCAATATAAAGTCGGACTCGTCCATTGCGAAGATTACTGTGTGGTGTTCCGTCTACAACAATGTATAGACCGTCTTTGTCCTTGTGTGGATGGTCTAGCATTTTGAATACTGTATCCTGGATGTCTACTCCCTGACGGGACCGAGCTGAGACAACTTTTACATATGACTGCATTTGGTTCTCCATAGTTAATAGGGTTACATTAACAGATTTTAAAGGTTTGTCAAGCTCTAGATAGCACAACCCTTGTCCATTTTTCTTTGTCTACAATTTGTAATTTGTCGGTTATTCCACATTGTTCAATCAGATATTTGGAAAAACCTTCAAAGGTAGGGGGTTCATCTTCTCTTAAGGTATTTTCATACTCATCAGATATGACCTCGAGTGTGTCTACAAGATCTTGCAGGCCAGTTTTCATTTTATTCCCCCGAAGAATCCTTCCACCGTCCGCAGGTTACACGTTCTGAATAATAACCATTAGATACCCCGTACCAACGCAAGGTCACTGATCCCTTTATGGTTGAGAACTTGTAAAAGGTCCAAGTGTACGACTCGTCATCTTCGCTGATAGGAGGCAGATCAGTTGAACTAGCTTCTTCTGCCAACAGTATTGGGGAATTTTCCAAATCAGCCAGATCTCCAATTACATCTTCCAAATATACTGTTTCACAGCAATCCTGCTCGTGAAACAGTGCATAGCTGTCGGACTTGTTTTCTGCCCAAAATATCAGCTCGTCTTCAAACCGTTCAATTTTGGTAAAGGTCTTACCTACCAAATTAGAAACTTCGCTACGAGAATCATAACCTGTAAAAGACATGCTGCACCTTTTTATAACGTGAAATGAGTATAGCAGGTTTTTGAGTTATGTCAACGGGATTTTATAGCCATGTTAATGTAAACAACATCAAATCTTGTTCATTTTTAAACCAAAATTGCATACCGTGCCATGTAACAGTTTCATTTGGTTTTAAAAACTTATAACACCAATCTGTAATAGCATAATGCTCTTCAACTTGTTGTAAAAGAGCATAATAAGGCCAACCCTGGTCTTTCATGGTTTGCTGACGAGTAGCTATGGTGTTTAAATATTGCTTGCTACAAAGTACCTGCATGATTACCCACGAGTATCGAGATGTGCATCTTCCATTCCGACGATCCTCAATTTTACTATATTGGATATCTGAAATTGCTTGATGTCTAGTCCTTTTATAAGTGCAAGATACTTGTTTCTAACCAGTGCTACTTCATTGATAACTGTACTCATGCTAACAATATCATCTTCTCCGTCGATATATTTTTCAATACTACGATCGCTTAATTCACGATTATAGCGTTCATTATACTTGCGATAATGATCAGAACGTAGTTTATCATAATTAATATTAAGGAATTTTAGAATTGCTTCGAGTTCTTGTAATTGTGTAAATCTGTAGCTCATGATACCAGCAAGTTCTTGAGCATTCTTTTCAATGTTACCCACTATACGTGGTTCATTCTTGGCCTTCTCAAGTTCTTTATTATAGAAATCTATGGCAGACGGTATCTCTGCCATATCTTCTACTACCCGATTATACCACATTTAATTCCTATTCGTCGTAATCGTCTGAATCATATACTGGATAGTCGTCATCTTCTTCATCAGCAAAATAATGCTCAACTGCGCTATCAATATAATCATCTTCGCCAAGAATTGTGTTGAACTCGCTCTTTTCAACGCCTTCTTTTGCAAAAATTGATACCAGCTTTGTTGATAGTTCTTCCTTACGGCTGTTAGGCACGTTTTCTGCTATCATTTCCCACAAATCAATAATTACCGAAGTGTTTATATCCATTGTATCTTACTCCTATATATTTTTATTTTTATACCAAGGGTTATTTAACCCCGAATGAGTTTCTCCGTGATTCTGAGTTTCTCTATAAGTTCCTTTACCATTATCAAGGTTAAACGCTTTCCAACCAGAACAACAACCTCTTCTAGGAATCCACCCTTCTATTACAGCTTTTTTAAGCGTATTAGCAGATATTCCTTTACTTTTACAAAATTGATTTAATCCCCCACATATAATAAATTCTTCTCCGGTTGGAGAAATCAATTTCCAATTAGTCGATTTATTATTATCTTTACCTTTTTTTGATGGCCAATTATCAGGAGATTCTGATCTTAATTTAGATATAGTTTGACCTATTCTTTTTTTAACATCTGGCCAACGTGTATAATTTTGTCTACCACCGACATCTAAATTTATATTCAGTTCGTCTGACATAACTTGTTCTGTGACATATTTCTTTTCCAATGTGTTCATTTCGTCAAAACTATTTCCAAATTCTAAAATAACTTTTTTTAAACTATTAATACCTTTAGATTTTATATAGTCTTTAATAATAACACCCGACCCAAAATAAGTAGGATCAAGTGTTTTTTGACTTATAATTTTATGTTGACCTATATAATATCTATCATCTGGTAATATTGTTTTATAAATATAACCATATGGTAAATTGTTATTATCTTTCATCGTAGTCATCGTTTTCAATTTTTGTATTATCTAATTCTGTAACAGCTAATTTATCTTTAAATTCTTTCATTACTAAATCCATAATGTTATTTTCATTACGATTCCATTCTTTTCTATAATACTTGTGTATTTCCCCATTTAAGTCCACATAATAATAACGATTACCTTCTTTAGTAATTAACTTCTTTTTTTCAAACAAGTCAAATAATCCGCTATATGGGTTAAGACCCGATTCATATGGTATATATAGTTGAATATCAGTAAATGGCTGTGCGTATCTAGTTTTAAGTACTTTACACCCGGACCGAATACCTAATACATCAGTTGTTTTATTGCCATCTTCGTCTTCTTTAAGCTTCAATTTTTTCATACCTATTAATATGCTAGAAGCAAAAATAAATCCAGATCCGCCAGATACAACTGGGTCTGGATTATAAGGGTCCTGCGATGCATAAGAATGATTTGTAGCTATCATTCCAATATTTAAATTACCAAACATATTGACACAATTTGTTACTAATGCTTTAAGAGCCTTAGGCTTACGTCCAAAATCCCCTTTAGAAGTTTCACCAGTTTGAAATTGGTCCACCTGTGTAGGAACCATAGCCATACCTAAGCTATCAATAACAAATAGAACTTTTGGTCTATCTTCGATAGATATTTCTTTATAACTTTTAACAAATTCAGATATAACTGTACCAATATCATCAATCATAGCCATACTAAGTCTCATTAACTTATCTTCAGATGTATTAACTCCTAAAGCCTTAAGCCAAGATTCGTCTAATGCATTTTCTGTATCAATGAGAACAACATATATTCCCATTTCTTGTGCATTTCTAACAATATTACCAGATGCTAAAAATGACTTACCTGAACCTGATTCACCAGAGAGTACTGTTACTTTACCTAAAGGTACTCCTTTGAAAAAGTCTCCCGATATTAAATAATTTAATCCATAACTACCTGTACTGATCCAGTCTGTTGGATCGTTGAATCCAATGCTTAACCCTTCTATACTTTTAGTGATAGATTTTCTAAATTTTGATACGTCGAATGGCTTCATGAGAAACTCCTTCTCTTATTGTTTAAAATATAAAGAGGCGATAGTCAATACTACCGCCTCGTCTTTATTGGATTATTTTCCTTGCTGGCGTCTGCGAATTGCAGCTAAGATGTCTTCTGGACTCTGAGCTTTCTTAGCAGGTGCTTCTGCTGCTGGCTCTTCCCAAGGAGTTTCATCTTCGGCTTCTACAACAGGTGCTTTAGCAGGTACTACCTTGGCAACCTTGTTCATGATGCTGGCTGCTGTTACGTTTGATTTAACCGGAGCAGGTGCTGATTCTGCAACAGTTGCATCACCGTTTTCAGTGTCGCTATCAAATCGCATGCCGTTTGGACGATAGAACTGACTCCAACGATCTGGATCGTATAGTTGCTCTTCAACACTTGCTTGAAACAACTCAAGCATAACAGCAAGATGTGCATCATCTGGTTTCTTTGGTAGGAACTGGCTGAGATTGTTAAGACCAAACTTATCAATAGCCTCTAGTTCTTCTACACCGAGTGGGCGCTCTTTCATGCTCCAGCTGGAGGAGCTGTAGTTGGCATACTCGCCCTTCTTGGTCTTGCTGAGATAAAAGTCACGTCCTGATTCATAATCAGTCGGCGAATTTTCAAGATCCTGACGCATTAGAATTGCTTTAATGGAATCAAATACGCTAGGATTAATAATGAATCTGCGAATTGGATTCTCAGGTGTTGCGTCTTCCTTGTTAGGATTTTGCACTACAAAGCCCTGGAATAGAAAACTCTTCTTGCGATAATACTTACGTGCAAGGTCTTCTAAACTTGAATCCTTCCACCATGGGCGGATTTCTGCTGTAATTGGGCAGCTACCTGGTTTCCACATGTCAACACATGGAACTTGTACTTCACATGGACGACTGTTATCCATACCCTTTACACCTGGGAATGGTAGTTTGATAATCAAACGTTCTACCCAAAAGAAGTCGTTTGTATTATCACCGTCTGGAACAAATCGTAATGTTGCTGAACTTCCGTCTGGGTTATTCCAAAATGGGTAGATACTGTTATCCCCCGAAAACCCACCGCTCTTTGTGCGGTCTTTGCGAGCTTCTTGCTCTAATAATTTTGCTTGAATTTCTTTTAAACTAAGTGCCATTTGGGACCTCCTTGTGCCTCATTGAGATAAAGATACTGACAAGTCATCTTTCTGTCTTGTCAGTAACAGTATATTTATACTAGATCGGAGGTCAAGTAGCAATAAGTTTTATTTTGAAATTAGATCCCGCTCAAAGTTTTGATACGGTCCAACCCAGGATCAACAACCGGTACCTCAGGCTCATGCTTGATCCCCTTGGATGCTTTGAACACCATCTTAACCAATTCAACATCGTCTGGATCCATTACACCATGTGTTCTCAGTGTACCTGCAGCAGAGGTCAGCTTTGATCTCAGCATGTCATCATCAACACACTCAGCTAACTGTTCAATTTGCCAAGCCATTCTATCCTTTTGATCAGGATAGTTTGAACACTCGCTGGTTAGATCTGGTCTACTTGTAAAATTAACAGTGGGTGCTTCTACTAGATTAGCAGTTGATAGATACTTGGCAGCAACCAATAAAGTTGCAGCATCATTGCTATCACGTTCGCACATGCACTTCTCTAATAGTTCTTCATATATCTTATTGATAACATTAGAATCTTCATTGATATTTTGTTCTTTTAAGCCGCCCGAAGCCAAAACGTATCCTCTTGATCCGCTTAGTTTCTTAACATCTTTATTGATTTTATGTAGAGATTCTCTAAGTGCTGTGGTTTTTGATTCATCGCCTGTTGCACGAATCATTTTAGCTGATCGTTTGAGATCCATATAATCGCTACTTAATTGTTGAATAGCTTCACCGATTTGATCGTGCATCACACCATTATTTGAAAAGTGTCTGGCCATTGCTCTAGCACCAGCGATATGCATATGTGGATACATTAATCTTTCGCCTAGTGCATTTTCAACAAATATTGCTCGTACATGTCTCCAGCGGCTACCTTTTTTTTCTTCGTTGATAGCATCTGTATGACGTATGATTATTTTACTATTGCCAACTCGTTGATAGCTGCTTTTGGTCGATCCAAATGGTTTGCTGATATCTTTGCTTTCTACAATGTTGTTAACAACTTCATCTTTTGGTGTAATTGCATGATCAAATTTAAACCAATTAACACTTAAACCTTCTCGATCGCCTACATTTCGTTGAATACTATTTTTTAATTTGTGTATGAAATCAAAATCCTCATTATTATCCAGGTTAGGTGTTTTAATATCAACGTGACTATTATGATTTTCATCATGTACACCAATTAAAATACTATACTTTTCTAATTCTGGATCGTTGCTTGCTATAGTAGCAAAAAATCGTGTAGCTTCATGTGGATCAAGTGTCTTGGTGCCAGTCTTATCAAACATTTGAAGTGTAAATCCAGAACCCTTTAAGATTCCAAAAATTTTGTCACCAATGATTGACCAATTAAAATTCATTATGTTACTCCAAATGTTTGCAAGTAATATTTAGTTGATGATCACGCTCATTGGCATTGGTTCTTCGTGATCATAATCGTCACCAAAATCGTCTCGCAGTAGGTCACCGACTCTGTCATCCCAATTTTGAACCATTTGCATCATTCTCACACAGAGCATAGTAGCCATTACACAATCGTCATTCTCACCAGGTTTAGCAGCAAAGCCTTCACCTTTACTCACAAAGAATTTAAGTTGTCGTACTAGTGGTCTACTGAATATTTTCATTTTTTCTGCTTCAATTAGGCTTTTTAACTTGGTGCAGGCTTGTGCTTTGGATCGTGTATTGGTATTAAGACCGCGTCGCGGACGACCTTGTCCTCTAACACGTTGTTCATGTAACATTGTACCATTGAAGCGTTCTTCGCCTATTTCTGTTATGGTTAATAATGCAGCCTCGCCCCAACTGTTATTTTCAAGTGTAAAGTATATGTCCGGATCGCCTCGGTGCTCGGGCATCTTTTTTAATTCACTGTAGATAAAATTCACAATGTTCTGCACAGTCTTTACTTGATTAGGTATACTGGTTCTATTGTGTGTCCACTCTGCTACTTGTTTCATTTCTGGTAAACTAAACACTTCAATAGCAGCAGGATCCTTACCTACACCTGCACTGGGATCTAATGCCACTAGATAAGTCATATTGGGTTTTAGTTGATCATACCAACGTATTTCGTTGGTTTTATATATGGGGTCAACACCCTGTAGCTTTAACAATGTTACAGCATTAATAAGTGTTTCATCAGCAGTTAAGAATTGACACCCGTACTCTCGGTCGAACTTATCTGCCCCTATCTTATTACGTTCTCTTGTAGCCCATTCTTCATCTCTACCAGGAACATCCGAATAGTGTGATGTAAATGCTTTAAATCCGTTTATACCCAATCCATTTGGTATATCATTGCCCCAATCATCTATTGTCTTGTTAGCACCAACCCAAATTTCAGCAAACTTATCTTCATCACTATTAGGGGTAGATGTAATAATACATTTACCACCTGTTGCAAGTGTGGGACTCATAGCAGTCCAAAATTCTTCTGCAATACGAGGCTTAACGAACGCAAACTCGTCCAAGTATAATAGTGAAATAGACATACCACGTCCAGAATCTGGTGTAGTAGTTGTGGCTTTGATTCTCGACCCATTGTCAAACTTAATGTCCTGCACATTATATGTTGCAGAGCCTGCACGTAACCAGTTGGGCAATTCTTCATATGCGAACTTGATACGATCCATAATTTCTGTAGCAGCACGGAATTTGTTAGCAGCAATCAACACTGTTACGTCGTCATTAAACATAGTATACCATAATAAGTAACCTGCCGCAGTCGTAGTCTTTCCACTTTGACGAGGAAGTAGTGCTATAACTTCCTTGTATTTCCAATAGCATTCTATTAGGTTCTTTTGATATTGATATGCTTCGAATGGTATTTTACCTTGAGTAGGATGTTGTATCCACATGTATTGTTGCATGAAGTATAGTGGATCGCTCATACACTTTTTTATTTCTCGTATTTGATGAGGTGTGTATGTGGTCTTTTGGTTAGCTGGTTTAACTAACGTGAAATCAATATCAGACTTGCTCATATATTAATTTAGCTGTAGAAAATGGTCAACTGATCGATATGATCCGTATTTCCTATCATTTACACTTAAAATCACTTCTTGAACTATGGCATCTATATTCTGATGCCAGTAGTTCAAAAATTTATGTGTACGATATAGTTCAGGAACTACATCTTCTGTCTGCCAAACAAATTCTTGTACTATTGATGTATAATCAGTTCTAAAATAAAATATATCAATAGTTACCAATTGTTTATGGCGTATGATCATTATTTCATTACATCCTGTCTATCAATTTGACTCATTGGACTCATGCTGCCGTCTGTTTTTGGTTCTTGGCCTGCATGCGGATCCTTATCAAATTCTTGACGATCAGCCGCTGTTAACGGACTTGCTACACCATCTTCATTTGGTATGTCGCTTTCGCCTAGGAATTTTACATAATCATTTACGATTCTATTGTAACGTTCCATTGATTCTTCAACCATTGGATTGTCGCCCATCATGCCCTTGACCATTTTCTGTGCAGGGGTAGGTATCTTATACATGTAAGTTTCTGGATCTACTTCTTTACCCTCATCGTCGACTTCACAGTGTCCGTGATCATATTCAGCATGTTCTTCCATCGTAACACCGTCATGTCCTAATAATGGACCCGATGTTTGTGTAGTCATTGGGCATTCGCACATTGATTCTGGCATATGACATACTTCACATGTTCCGCTGTCGTCTGCTACAAAGTGGTCAGCATCAACTTCTGGTTGATCAACTGCTTGTGCAACCGGTCCGTCCATGTCAGGAGCAGGTGCACCATCCATATCAGGTGCAACTGGAGCTACATCCACAGGTACTGCTTGAATTGGAGCATCATGTGGCATAACAGGAGCAGGTTGACCAGATAGTTGCATTAATCTAGCAACAAACTCGTCAGCTTCCGGACCGTCGAGTGTGATGTTTATACCTTCATCAAGTTCGTCGCCTTCGTAAATACCTTCACCCATGCCTGGGAAACTGGTACCAGCGGAATCAGCTTTTGGTGCAGATTTTGCTTTTGGTGCATCTTCCTTGACATCGTCCTCTTCTAAATCCTCTTCGTCGTCGTGTTCGCGATCTTCTTCCTCATCACGATCTAAATCTTCTGGTTCCATCCACTTATAACGACCTTTTTCGTCATAGTACTTTGGATCTTTTGGAAATCCGCTAGCTTCTAAATCGTCATCGTCTTCGTCACCGTCCTCAACAGACTCATCGAAATCTTCTTCTTCGTCGCTGTCGTACTTGCGTTCTTTATGCTTTAGGTCAGCATCTGGATCCTCGTCATCATGTTCTGGATCATGCGGAACACCGTCTAGGTCATGATCAAAATCTTGTTGAGCTTTTGTACGCTTCCATTCTTTACCATCTTCTAGCATAGACTCGTTGATAATATCAAGTGACTTTCTTATTAGATCTTTATTTTCCATGGTATTACCTCACTTTCTCGGCTTTTAGACTAGCTCTTGGAGCCGAGACTGACTCACGCTTGCCTTTACTGTCTTTCATTAATTTAATTTTCTGTGCTGCACCATCATCAAAATTACCATGATGTCCTAGGTTTATGGGATCAACTGGTGGTACATCTTTACCTGCGCCTTTGTTAACAGGCTTAGGTGTATCAAATCTTTCATTGAAGTCATGTGATTCAACTGCTTGTTCATCCATGACCTTGTCCATGTCAATCCAACTGAATAATGGAGCAGGTGCTTCGTAATGATCTGTTTGTCTATCATCAGCAACTGATCTTAGGTAATCTAACAATTTCTTATTGTAGTCATTACCAAATACGTCAGTTAGAATTGGTTCTTCTGCATCATTATAAAATCTGTCTGTGCTTAATCTAGCAGCAGGCATCAATGACTTATCAGCAGCCATATCATCCATATCATGTTCAAATGCAGTGTCATTTGATTCTAGTTCTACGGGTTCGTTAGCACCTCTGACAACTATATAATCTTCTGGTATGTTAAGCACAGCTTTTAATTGCTGCATTATAATGTATGGGCTAAGTGGCATACCAGTAACTGCTCTAATCTGCCAAATATTCTTATTAGGTATATCATAAAAGTCCATCTTGTCATGTTCAACATGTTCTGGTTTGCTGATGCTGATCAAATCATGTTTCTTTAAGAATGATTCAACTGTGTCAAACTGATCGTCAGTTGGCTGCATAGCAAACTTTATAGCATAGACATTTTCTTTAACAGACTCTTCTAGATATTGTATAAAACTCTTCATGGATTTAGACTCCGAATGCTTTGTTATTTATGTCAATACCAATGAGAATTACCAACAACTGTTATCACTTGTCGTCTTGGTCAATACCTTTAAGCTGTTTAAGCAGCTCATTACGATCCAATTTTACAGCAGTTCCTTCTACAGCATCACTGTCACGATATTGCTTGTCTATCTTTAACTTATCTAACTGTAGCTTTAATAATCGTAACTTCTTATCTACCTTGCTGTTCTTGGCATCTACTGCTATTTTAAGCATTTGACTACTGCTGCTGAAGATTTCACCGGCATGACGTATCTCAACATTCATACCAAGGTCCTGCAGTGTTTTATGTGCATCTATTGCTAGTTCTGCAAGGTCATCCATTTCCTTATCATGAGTATCATAATGATTCATCTTGCTAAATTGTTTTTCTAAGTCTTTAGCTTGCGTAAGTGCAGACATTAAATCTTCTGGGCTAGGAGTTTCTTCAACTTCAGTTTCTATGTTAGAATCATCATCAGTGTCATTATCGCTTGCAACACTGTCTAAATTAAATGTATCCTCTAACTGTTTGAATCTCTTACTCATTTTTTACCTTTTTGATAAAATAAAGAATCTTCAGTAATGAGCCTAAAAGTTACCCCGTTTTTCTTACACCAAGTCATAGCGGCTGCCCATTTAGCCGTATTAACTATTAAAAATGCTTTATCTCTTTTACTCTTTGCATTTTCAGCAAGTGCTTCTTTTTTGGGTTTTACTTCTACAAGTTCGGCATGTTGTTTACCGTTCTTATCTTTATATAGCACTAAAAAGTCGGGTACATATTGACTTCTTTTACCAGATAGTGGATTTACATAGGGTATTTTGATACTTTCACTAGCCCACTGTATAACACTAGGATGGTTATCAAGAAAGGTCATCATCGCAAGTTCCCATGAACTTCTCCAGGTTGGAGAAGCATTTCCAATAAGTTTATTTGGATTTTTTGGTACAAATGTTCCCTGGCTATATTTTGTTGTTTTTTGATTCATTGTTAATTTTCACTTTAAAGATGATTGTAATGCAGCGGCTATATTTCCGTGTAGTGTGGGATTGTTAACCCATGGTTGTGTAGTATTAAGGCTTTGATAACCGAACTGTACGCTATCATTTAAGAATGTGTTTATAGTTGCAAGAAAATTTGATTGTAACTGACCATTTTTAAATAATGATTGTACACTTACACCTGTTTGACTGACATAATAAGTAGCTAAACTACTAAGACTCTCTACTAACTCGGGTGGTACTGTTTGTCCACCGAATACACCTTTTGCATAGTTGTATACTTCTGCTTTAAGTCCTGATTGATAAGTTGATGGAACATTAGAAAGTACATAATTACTTGCATTAGCACTACCCGGAAGAGTTGTATTATTTGTAGTGTCAACAAAACTATATGAACCATTTGTGCTGGAAATATTTAATTGTCCTGCATTGAGAGCTAATTGTTTTTTAATATTATTAATTACAATATCGTTTGATGCCATTATAATCTTCCAAAGTTAAATGATCCATACGGACTTAAGGTTGAACTAGCAGAGGTATTATAAGAGTTTATAAATGAATATCCTGTACCAAGATAGTTACTGGGAATAGATGGATTTGTTGTTAAACCAAATAGTGTATTTGCAGCTTGAACACCTTGTGTTGTTTGCCCGACAATTTTACCAGCAGTAGGGGAAATTATTCCCAGAGGAGAATTATTAAACAAATTTAATGTGGTATTAGCGATCTGAAAAGCAGAATTAATACTAGACGCTAAATCTGTTGGTAATAAAGTGGATTGTAAACCGCCTAAAGTGCTATATATAGAGCTAGTAATGTCCTGATTAGGAACCGGAACACCCGGTACTTCTGTAGCTGCCTCAATATCAAATCCAAACTGAGCTAGTTGTATTGCCGTAATTGGGGTACTTGGTAGATATTCAATAGCTTCATATGATAATGTCATTTGTAAATCAGCCATTTCACTTGAACTAGAATCATATTGTTGCCAATCAACTCTGGTAATTTTTGGGTTGATATAATTTATCTGAGTATAGTATCCGCCATATATAGCATAAACTTCAACTCTATCAAAAAAGTTATAGTGTTCATCTCTAGGATTTAATCCCCAGCCTGTATCGTATGCAAAGTTTGGATCTGTAACCATTTGATTATAAACAGTTGTTGCACCAGTGGCACTGGTACCTTTTGTTCTACTATCCCCAAAATAGAATGTAAAATATCTTCGCCACATTTCTAATGGTATGTTATCAACTGTGTCGTAAAGTCGAATAGTAAATGGGTGATAATTTATTTTTGTATATGCGTATCTTTTTCTATTGTACTGGTTTAATTCTTGTACATTCAGCTCAATTTGTGGTTTATCAACCGTATGTATTTTAAAACTAACCCCCGTTTCCCAACTACCCAATCTATAATAATCTGGATATCTATTCAATGCTGCCTGACTAGCTACAAAATTAGCATAGAACATGTATTTGTATCTGGGAATGGCTCCAAATACAGTTGCAGGTCCGCCTCTTGCTTTAAAGAATGTGGATGCTAATGGTTTTTGACGTACGTATTGCATACTGATATTTAGTCAAAAAATAAGGCTACTTTTTGCAGTAGCCTTATTGTATTCATTATATTACGCTATTAGCCGGCGAACGGACCAAAACCAGTAATTGGTTGAACCTGTGGCATAATTGTATTGTCCTGTGTTGCATTGTCATAACGAACAGTTAATGTGATAGCAACCGGGTCGCTACTAGTGTAGTCCTGACCGTCATATGCAACTGTTTCTAAGTAGCAACCTTCCAAATACCAGTTTTCTAATACTCCTGTATTTCCGCCGTCTAGTACTTCAATAACTGTAGTAAACTTAAAGTTAATACCAGCAGTGGCACTGGTTTGATCGAAGTGGTTCATTTGCTTTTGAACTTGTGCGCCAACTAAACTACTAACACTGTTAGTAACATCGTCGCGTACTTTAATTTCAATGTTATTCCAAGTTGGTTTTTGTGGAATATACATGATATTATTGTAGCTATGTAGTGCTGTATTTTCATGGTTTAGTGTTGGACGTCCACAGCTTTCAACTTGTCTTGTTAGACTTAATGCTGCTCCAGCTGGTCCAAAATTCTGCATGCTAACCCTAAATCTGTATTTCAGTTTAGGCATTAGAATGCCAACGCCACTTGTTCCCGGTACTAGTGGTACACCGAATTTACTAAGTGTAGGTTGGAATGCCATATTATCCTCCAAATGTATGCATTGTATTTATACAACTTGGTCTGATTAGATTCTGTGGATAGTTAAAATAGCAAATTTACAGTTTATATAAATTAATAACTTACAATATCTAGTAAATGATTGAGTTAAGTCCAACTGTAAGAAAAAGAACCAGCGACACCATCACTGCCAGGTGTGCCGGATCCATAAATTCCATCCGAACCAGCGGGGCCACCTGTGCCGTGACCACCACCACTAGCAGATAATGAATCACCAAAACTAGGAGCATTGGCTGTAAATCGATGTGTATAACTTGCTGTACCCGATGAACCACCACCCCCCGGGCCGCCATTGCCGGCGATAGATCCGCCAGAACCGGGGCCACCGCCGCCGCCGCCACCTACACTGGGCGCCCTACTTCCGCTGTCAGGAGTTCCTTGTCCACCCGGTGTTCTGAATCCGCCGCCGCCGCCGCCGGCACCGGCGCCAGCTGATGCAAGTGTTGTACCACCGTTTACAACTGTTATAGCTGTTCCAGGTGTTCCAGGTGACCCGTCGCTACCGACAGGTCCAAACTTAGGATCAAGTATGTAAACAGCACCGCCACCGCCGCCGCCGCCGCCGCCGATAACAGTAATAGTTAATGTTTGATACGCTGGTACTGTAAAAGGATTAGAAGATGAACTACCAGGTGTTGGTTTGTTTGCAAGAGAGCTTATAGAAGTTGACTGTCTAGCAGTAGATCCGTGAGCCATGTATAATAGATCAGTGTTACTCATACTGAAGCCAGTAGAAGGCCATCCTAAAATACTAGCGATTTCACTAAATTTTATATTAGTAGATCCTAATGGCAATTTGGTTCTCCTGCAATTTAAAATGTAAAATTATTTATCAAGTTAATTTATGCTCGACCTATTCTGCCATGTACATGTTTGTCTTTTTCTATAGTTCCCAATAATGTATGCTCTTTTATTGTTTTTCTGGTTATATTAGAATATTTACGCTGACTTTTAGGATCAAACTGACCTATAATATGACCTAAATTAACACTTAATGCGTTAATAACAATATCACGTGCTTGTTCTTCTCCGACACCGGCACGTAGACTTTCATGCAAATCACATATAGATTCATATAATTTACTGCTGACAAATTCTAATAAATCGTCATCAGATTCTGTTTCATTTTCTTTTAAATTATCATCAGACATACTTAGATCCAGACTTCATCAAGAGGTTAACTATGGACTTTCCGTCGGCGTCATTACCCTCTGGATAATTCTGTTCTAACCATTCCTTAACTTCTACACAGGTTCGTTCTTCATTTGCAACTAATCGTAGCATTTGGACAGCTTCTTCTAATTGTATTTTGAGTGCTTGTACCGGAGATTTGTTCATACTTATATACTACCACCATTTCAAACAGTAGTCAAGGGAATACTATTGACTTTATGGATAGAACCCGCTATAAATATATAGAAGTATAACAAAGATAAATTTATATGCCGATAATATGTCAGTTGTGCAATCAAAGTTTTGATAAACAAATCAATAATAAACATTTGAAATACAAGCACAATATTACCACCATTGAGTATAAAGCACAATTTGGTAAAAATAGTCTATCTTCTCCGGAATATAGAGTAGAACGTAGTAATCGAGTTAGCGGCACAAATAATCCAATGTTTGGTAAAACTCATAGCGATAATGCTAAACAATTAATTAGTAATAAAAATCATAGTAAAACTCCTCATAATAAGGGTAAGAAAGTATCTGATCCAACAGTTCTACAAACAATTAAAGAGGCTATGATAAAACGAGAAGAAAATTATCGCATAAATGATAATCACCCAAGAAAAGGATCAACTTTATCCGATGATAGTAAAAGCAAAATATCTAATTCAGTAAAAGCATATGCTAAAGAACACTCCAATGAATTAAAAGAACGAGCACAAGTTATTTTTACAAACCAAAATTGATAATGGATATTTTAGTAAGCTTAGAGCTAAAACTTCTGAAAAGAGGTCATTGAACTGGTCACAGGTTGGATACGTTTCTGAACCTATAAATGATCAATATATAAAATTAACTCATGTACTGTGTAGTCATTCATTTACTAGACATAAAAGCAGTATTTTAAATCCAGAATTATGTGACTATTGTTTTGAGACAAAATCAGTGAGTCAAGATAAAGTAGCATTGCGAGAATGGATTAGTTCTATAATTGACCATGAAATCATATATCAAGATAAATCTATCTTAAAAAATGGATTTGAAATAGATATTTTAATACCACGTCTAAAATTAGGAATAGAATATAATGGGTTATATTGGCATAGTGAAGAAATTGGTAAATCTAAATGGTACCATTCTACTAAACATAATAAATGTGCAGAACAAGGTATTAGATTAATTCAGATATTTGAAGATGAATGGCTTTACAAGCAAAATATTGTTAAAACAAGATTACGACATATATTAAAATTAAATCAACAACCATCTAAGATATCAGCTAGAAAATGTATTGTAGAGTCAATTCAATCATCTGTTGCTAAGTTATTCTACGAGAAATATCATATACAAGGCAGGGGTACTGGTACAGTAGCATATGCATTAATATATCAAAATGATATTGTTGCTGTAATGGATTTTGCACCACTTAGTCGTGCTAAAGGTCAACGTGCAAAAGACGGAAATTGGGAACTCACTAGATTTAGTGTTAATGGGCATATCCCGGGTGCGGCTGGTAAATTATTTTCAGCATTTATTAAATCACATGATCCCGAATCTATTATCAGTTATAGCGATTGCAGATGGAATACTGGAACTGTATATGAACGATTAGGATTTATTAAACAAGGAACCACTACACCAAATTATTGGTATATAGAGGGCAACAAACGACATCACCGATACAAATATCGTAAAGATCAGTTAATAAAGGAAGGGTTTGATTTCAATAAAACTGAACGAGAAATAATGCAAGAAAGAGGTTTTAAACGTATCTGGGATTGCGGCCACGATAAATGGATTTGGTCAAGGAAATAGCGGGAGTTTGAAGTCCCGCTATTATTATTTTTTGTTATTAAGCTGTTGCGTTTCCTGACAAAGCACCCGGCATTGGATCGCCGGTGTTAAGCAATCGAATCGGTATATAGATAAACTCTATTGCCTTTTCTGGTTTAATTGCTATGTCAATCCATAATTGATTTTGATCAATGACAGTTGGACTATTATTGCTTGTATCACAAACAACTGCAAAATCGTATATTGCACGTAAACCAACTAGTGTTCCCATAAATCCAGTAAATGTAGTAGTCACTGCACTACGAGTCTGAGTATCATTTGGTTCAAACAAGAATGGTTTTGCAAGGTTATCTAATTGATAATTTAGATAATTTACGAGTCTTGCAACATTTACGCGGTCCATTGCGCTAACAACAGGTGATAATGTCTTTTGACCGTATATTACTAATCCTCTGTTTGGAATATATGCAACAGGATTAATATCATTAGTATACATTACATCACGCTGTCCCTGGTTTAACTGAGTAAACTGGAATACATTTTGTGATGTTAAGTAACCAACACTGTTAACATTTGAAACCAACCCACGATTAAATCCTGCAGGAGCAAACCACGGATAAGCAACTTGATCGTTATAAGCATAAGTATTTAAGGCCATTACACTAGGTGGAACAAATACTGAACTACCATCTAAGTTAGTGGCAAGTGCCCACGGATAGTAAACTGCTGCATATTCACTGTGAGTTACCAATCCATTAGGTCCGTCAAGTAAAACACCGTTTTGATTGGTTGCCCAAGCTTGTATGCTAGTTCCATCCGGAGTAAGTCTTGCAGGAGTATCACTAATAACAAATGCAATGTCACTCTTATCTGCATTTAGGGATACCATGTCGCTAATTGTTTCTGTATATCCCGGACATGCCATAAGATTAAAGTAAGCTTGTTCGGCTCTTGCATCTTGATTACTTGCTATTACCGACTTTAATGCTGCAACAATGATACTACGTTGTGCCCAATGTCCCATGTATGGTGTACCATCTGGTTTATTACCACTTGCGGTTACCCAACAATCTGGATAGACTGCTGTCGGTAAATGACCCGGTGTCCATACCTTAACATTATTAGTGCTATATCTAGTGTTAAACAATAATAGTCCTCGCGGATATAGTTCTGCGTTTGGGGCATCCGAGTCAACATAATTACTCTTAGCCATTGCAGCAGGAGTAGCTGGACCATTTTTAGTACCATCTGCTGTACTACGAGCGTCAGTGAATAGAATACCAGCAGAACTAGAATGATCTGTGTTATCTATTAATATCCAAGAAGCTGTAGAAAGACTATAACGATGAATTTTTGGATAATTTTCAAGATCACTTGTATCAATCCAAATATCATAATCTGCTAAAGGTGTCCCGTCACTTTGTGTAAGTGGAGATCCGCTGTTTAATATAGGACCGTTTGGATCTGTACCGGGATATGCGTTTAAGTATCCGTGCCATACTTGACCATTACTTACCATAATATCAACTTGCAGATTAGTGTTGTACCAATATGTACCTGCTGCTGGTGGCCCAACTGGTGCAGTTAAACTTGGTGTATAGACCAGTGAAACCCAACTAGCACCGTTCCACACCATTAATACCTGATTGGCTTCTGGTGGTGTATCACTGTCACTGTTGTACATCATGAACACACTACCAATACCCTTAGCTGCACCAAATCCGCTATCTGCATAAGCTGTACTGCTGTAAACAGGTATAACACCAGTGCTCGGCGTGGTGTTTAGTGCTACCCATTTACCACTTTGATACTGTTTAACAACAAATGAAACACCTCTATTTTGTGTAGTAGTGTTGATCCATATATTGTCAACAGCTTGATCAGATGCTGTATTAGGAACTGTTAATGCTGGGCTATAACCTTGATATATAAGCTTTCTTCCAAATGTATAACCAACCTGTATACCAGCTGTATTTAATGGTGTTCCGCTTATATCTTTTAGTGTAAAGTTAGTTCCATTTGGATTCGAAATCTTTAAATAATGATTTGAGCCATTTGTAACTATACTTGCAACACTCAATCCAACATTTGTAAATGCCGGAAAAGCATTATTAATTTCTGCTACCAAATCAGATAGTGTTGTACTGGGTACATTAATATCAACAGCTGATCCAGTACCCAAATCAATACTGAATACGTCACTAGCTGTATAACCTTTAGTTAAATTAAATGTAGCATTGCTACCAGACCCGCCTGTTACTGCAACAGGGTTTGGTGGAAATGCACTGTAACTACCAGCAGTAGCAATAGAAACAGTACCAACACCCCAGGTTAAATTAAAGCTTGCAAGACTTCCGCTGCCACTTGTCGAACCTGTTAAAGGGTTAGTCGGAGCAGTAGTATTAAACTGTCCTGCTTGTAGTATACTAACAGCAGTTATTACACCTCCTGCTGATACAGTTTCGACTCTTAATATCACTGGTGAAATATATCCTGCACCAGAAATTGTTATAGTATCTCTTGGGCTGTATCCAGATCCAGCTGACTGAATTCCGGCAGTAACAGCAGTTATGCTGGTAACAGTTAATACTGTATTAGAACTAGAAGTGCCGCCTACAACTGTAAGTGAATCGGTAACTGCATATCCTGTGCCAGGTGCAGCTACAAGAGCACTTGCTGTAACCATTGTTGGGCTGTTAAATGTTGGATTAGCTACTGTACCAGTAATTGACCCAAAGTATGTTTGTGATGTTGATATACCAGCATCTGCAAATGGATGTTGACCACCTGTGTGATCGCTATTATCATGTAACCATAAATCAGTACTGTCATAGTTAATTAACTGTAGGTAATTGTTATTACCTGATGTACTTTTCTTGGCTATTATATTAAAATCATAAGAATTAAATACTGTGTTTAATGCACCAATGAATCCATCAAGTGTTCCGCCTGCTGGAACTGTTACTTGATACTCAGTACCATAATCAGATACAAAACTTATACTTTCACCTGCTGTAAATGTTGGATTTGGAACACTACCTGTGATTACACGAGGTACAGCTTCCCTCCAAGCCCATCCTGGATAACTTGAATTAACACTACCTACTTTGAACCACCAACTAGTAGTAGCACTAGCAGTTACTTGTGATATTTTTTGCCAAATGCCATTCTTTATTACACCTTCGACTGAATCAACTGTGATAGTATCAACTGCAAAATCACCCTCTTTTCCGAAGCTTGATGCAGGTAATGTGTAATTAGTCGGAGTTGATGACGCAAATCCTAAATCATCAAGAATAGTTGAATTACTACCAGATAAGTTTATCACTATATCTGGGTTTGACGATACTATTCTGATATTGAACATGTCACCGTACATCATGCCATTTAATGTAGTTCCGTCTGCATAAAACTTACCGCTTCTTGCATACACAACTGCTATAATTCCTGCACTGTTTAGTGCAGGAACACTATTGATTTTGTTAACAACTGATGTAATACTATCACCTGCTGTGAGTGACACAGATGTACCATTAATAGTTAGAACATTTGTAACGCTAATTAAACTAGCAGTTGGATCAATAACTGGAATTGCAATTTGACCTTGTACTATAGTTTCTAAGTTAGCCTTGTCTGTGATTACCAACGGGGTAGACGACTGCCATGTGTAAGATGTGTCTGGATTTCCGTTGCTCTTAAATATACCCCATGATGTATTATTGGTATCAAGCCAATAAGTACCAGCAGTTGCTGAGCTTGTTGGGGCATTACTACTAGGAGCAAGTTGTGCTAGATCAACATCTGCTCTTATTACATATGCACTATTAGCAACACCTAAATATTGATAAAGAGCAAATAATCCTAACTCGTTTAATTCGTTGTCATATTGCGGAGTTCCTGCTACACTGTAAAAATTTGGAGTACCAAATGTTTGAAGTGCATCTCTCTGACTAGTAGCAAGATATAAAGATCCAGCATTGGACTTTATTGTACCGCTAGCAATAGCAGTTGAACTACCTGGTTGAAATTTATTTTCTGCAGTTGCAATAACAATTAATGGAACAGTGCCTGTGCCTGCTGTGGCATAAAAGCTCTCATCAGTGACTGTTACGCTTACACCTGGGGATACTAATGTAACCATACCTATACCTCTCAATCTAATAAAATGTATGCTAGATTATTTATACATAACTCTATTAATATACCGTTTTTCTCAGTTAACCTATAAGTTAATGTTGATAATCAGATAGTAGTGATAGTATTGTATAAATTAAATCTAAGGGTTGACTAAATGAATATTATCGGAATTGTTGGATTTATCGGAAGCGGTAAAGGTACTGTTGGACAATATCTTGTAGATAAACATGATTTTATAGAAACTAGTTTTGCTAAAACATTAAAAGATGCAGTTTCTGCTATTTTTCGTTGGCCTAGAGATTTACTAGAAGGTGATACCGTTGAAAGTAGAGAATGGCGTGAGCAAGTTGATCCGTGGTGGAGTAAGAAAATGGGCAGACCCGTTACTCCGCGATGGGTTCTACAATATATTGGTACCGATGTTATGCGTATGCACTTTAATACTAACATTTGGATTTGGAGTGTTGAAAAACAAATTCACGATCAAAAAAAGAACATAGTTATTACAGATGTTAGATTTCCAAATGAAATTAATCTACTCAGAGAGCTAGGCGGAAAAATTGTCTGGGTTAGAAAAACAGAATTACCAGAATGGTACGATGCTGCTATGGATCAAAACAAACAACTCGGTTATGATATGACTAAAAAATACGAAAATATTCATTTGAGCGAGTGGGCGTGGATTGGTGCACCGATTGATGCAACCATACACAATGATAAAACAATCAAAGATTTATACAAGGTAACAGATCAATGTTTGGAGAAATTAATATAACTGCATCTAACATATTGATCAGCGGCGCTGCTGCGGGTGCTGACTCTGAATTTGGTAAAGCAGCGGCCAAAGCCAAACATCAAATTGTTCATTGGTCTTTTAAAGGTCATACAACAAAATTGAAGTCTAATCTATATGCTCTAACATCAGAACATTTGACCACAGCAGATCCATACCTCATCAGAGCCAATAAAAGCCTCATCAGAACATTTCCTGCTGACGACGAATACTCTACTAACTTGATTCGAAGAGATTACTATCAAATAAAATGGAGTCAACGTGTATATGCTGTTTCAAGTTTTACTAATGATGCAAGCATGATGCGAGTTAAAGGCGGGACTGCCTGGGCGGTTCAGTCATATGCAGATCGTTTCCTATACGATCAAGAACCGTTTGATCAGTGCGAGTTGTACATGTTTGATCAAATAACCAGCAAATGGTATCAATGGAATAGAGTATGGAAGATGATAGATAAGCCTCCTCGTCCATATGGTGTATATGCTGGTATTGGCAGTAGAGAACTAGCTGATAATGGTAAGGCAGCTATCAAATCGTTATATGCTAAGGATACAAAGGCATAGCAGCAACAATACTACGCATAATTGGATCATTTCGGTCCATTAGAATCCACCCGCATGTAACTTCCGGACGTACAAACAGTTCTCGATTACCTGCAGGTCCAACTCTAGTCACAGTTGTATCTTTTTCTACAAATGGTGCTAGTTCAGGTTCTACAAAGAATGGATAGCTGGGATCTAGCACCGTGTTACAGATTGCTTTGCACATTGTAGCAACACTAATTGCTGTTTCAATCTGCGTCAGAGATGCACTCAGTACCAGTGTGGTATTAAAACTGTCAGCACCCTGCTCAACTCCAAGCTCGAAGTAGTCTTTAACCAGCTTTTCGTTACCATACTTGACTATCATCTGAACACCAGCATGATGCACCTGAGCCATAGCTTTACCGGGATTCATACTGGGCAGATCATTCCGCACCAGCACGTAAACTGCTAGATCTCTATCCACTTTTACTCCAATCATTGTGATTAAGAGTAACATCATGTGAATAATAGTCAATTGATATTTAGAATCCATTTCGATTGACCGGCATCCCACATTCTATCATATCCTTGTTTTTGCATTATTTCCCATTCGGAATGATTCTTGACATATTCCTCCGAAAGATTGAATTTTTTTGATAACAAATGTTTTTGAAACCTTAATCTATTCTCTTTAACAAGATAATTTTTGGTATAACAATACCCAGGTTTAGTAATAGAATCTAATACAAATCCGCAAGATTTATATAATTGACCGTTACTGTGTCGATTGTCACTGAAGCTGATTATTTTACCTTTATAATTATGGTCGGATATAAATCTTTTCAACAGTTTAGAAAACAATCCGGGGAAACTGAAATTGGTGTTTGTAGCATATCTCACTATTTCAACATGTTGTTTATTTTGCTTAATACTCAAAATTCCAACTAATTCTGTGTTATATCTTGCACCATAAACAATTGTTCTATTGTAATTGAATCCCTGCAAGTGAAATTTATCAAGAAAGTTTCTTTCCTCATCTGTTGTAATTTTTTGATCAACTGTTAATTTTCTAGCTCCTATAATATGGACAGAATTTTCACATAGTCTTTTTATTTTTGATTCGATAATACACCATTTTTGTAAAATATCATCGTCAAAATACTGTAAAAGTGTTATACCTTTTTCTTGACATAATTCCCATTTAATTTTATGATAATTTCTATCCTTATTGTGAGATTTTTGGCAATGAAAATACATACTGCCTACTTCAATTGCCAAACAAAATTTCGGAATATAAAAATCAAGTTGATACGGACTGATAATGGACTTACTGTTGCACACAAAAGTAACACCCAAAGTTTTTAATAAATCACTTATTCGTTCTTCATAATAACTTCTAGTAGATTTTTCATAAAAATCATTTAATTCAAATTTTTGCGAAACTTTAATTGCACCGGAATAGGTTAAACCCAATTGGTCTGCTACCTGAGAAGCTGTTTTCCCTTTTGCAAAATTAATAAATTTTTCTTTGTCTGTTATGATTTCTTGTGTATTTTGACTTAAATGAATTTGACTATGGTTGTCAACACCGTATTTTTTTCTATTGGTATCTAATTTTTTTAATTGAATTTCTACTGATTTACTGGGATTGTCTACTCCATATTTTTTTATAAAAGTACTTTTAGATTTTTTTATAAATTCCTCACTTTGCGCATAATTCTCACAACCATATTTATTTAAATTTGTAGCGATTCTTTGAGATTGCGTATATATTGCTGCACATTTTATAGAACAATAAGATGAATAACGCAGTCTAGTTTTGTCCCATTTTACACGGTTTCCACATTTGCATGTGGGTATTTCATACAAATTATTAATTATGTGATAAATGAGCTGTCTCGGGCTGTTTGCACCAATATTAGATTTAATTTCCTCTATTTCATTGGCAAACTGGCTTTTAAGAAGATTTGTCCAATGTAATCTTTCCTTTTTTGACAGTTCTACACAAAAATCTACTAATTTATGACTTAACATGTCTATATTATAAAATCAACCAATAATAATTCCAAGTGGCATCGCCGAATCAATATAAAGGTCTATTTCTTTCTCTAATCGATCCATAATCTCTTTAGCTTCGTTCTTAAGAGCGTCACCCTTGAGGGTTGTTCCACCTTGTGGACCGATTACGGTATTAAATTTACTATAGGCCTCACCAAGCTGCATTTTACACCATGCTAATGTGTAATCTCTTATCCAAGGACGAGAAAATGGATCTGATAGTATATGATCATCTGATTTATACTTGTACACCCATAATAGTATAGCTTCGTCGCCGGTTGGCTTGCGTATGATACTGAGTTTATGTGTTACTGGATCAAACGTATAATTAATATCACGACCAAACATACGACCAGCTTGCTTAAGGTATTGATAAAACAACTCAAAAGTCAGCAATCCTGCGGTATATCCGCCACCTGCACCTGCTTGTAATAGATACAAGTTAGTGTATGCTAATGAGAATGGATCTAACTGTGTACCACCTGTGGTCTCACCAAGACCTCTACGGAATATCTGTCTAACACTAACAACTTCGTCTGGCAGAGTATAATCAGTTTGCTCATATATTAGATTAAGAAACATATAAGCTTCTTCACTACTAGCACCACTACGCTGTCTGTATCTATCAAATGATAAGTTCAGAGCATTTTGATAATGTTCTGGATCTAGTTCGATATCAACCATACCGCCGCCCATCATCAGGCGGACTTCATCTATTATTTTCTGTCGTAACGGTGTCATTGGCAAATACCTTTTTTAGTATTTACCAATGACTTGATGGGTTTACTTGAACACTTTGATAATCAGTGTTTCTTTATTCAACTTACCGTTTAAGTCGTGTCGCTTACCGGCTATATAATCGCCGAGTACTTGTGTAAGTCTCTTAACATTGACAACACCGGCAAGTATCTTAGTAAACTGCTCTTTTGGTTTACGTAGTGTTTTACCAAAACTTGCTTGCTCATCATATCCAGTGATGTAGGTGCCTTTAACACTTAACGTCTCACCATCTTTGGCTACATACAGCATGGCTTTGCGATTTTTGGTATTATACACAAGGGCTGCATTATTACCAACCAGCAATACTGGACTTAATCCAACAATATTAGTATCTGCATCTACAATCTTAACAGACGCTTTGCTAGCAGCTTTTGCAGCTCGATTACCAACTTTCTTCTTTACAGCAGCAATGGCTTTGGCATTACCAGTACAAGCAGCTAGTACATTAACAACTGTAGCTAATGGTTCAATAGTAGCCAATACTAACTCATTTTCGCGCTCGTTTAGTGCATCATCCAGGTTCTCTTTGTAGTGTGCAAACAATTTGCGCAACTGAGCCATTGGTGGTGCAAAGTCTTTGATGCGGGTGTGTACTAACTCTTCAATTTGATCTAACTCGTCGACATGTTTAACAACAACAGCATCAATATAGCTGTACAAGTTTACATACTGTATGATCTTGCGAGCATCATTTGTTAGCGGTATGTTTCCGTCATCTTCTTTGGCTTCGACCGCTTCTGGTGCTAGAGTTTTTAGCTGTTCGATTTGCTTGTATAGAAAAGCAGCACTGTTTTCTGGAATCTCAGCACCGTTATTCATTAACCATGCCATACGCCCAATGGTTAAAAATCGATGTTCTGGAAGAGCTGCAAAGTGTTCAACACCTTCAAGTTCATTAACTTCTGCCCAAACTAGAAACTCACGTTTTAGTGTAGCATTATCAATATCAAGTCTAGCAGTATCCATGCCCCACTGCCAATTGCGAATATGACGTTCGTTGGATGCTGAAATTTCGGAGAAATCAACTCCGTAATCTTTAGTAGATTTAGCCAATACAGTAGCCATGAACAGTCTCCTTTATACATATGAGTATAGCGGAAACGGCAGTTTTGTCAACCGTTTCCGCTATGTTTACATATGTTTACTTGTGGTGTTTTGTAATGTAGCCGTACATGTTTTCAATGTCATACCATCCAACCATTTGTGTACCGTTTAGGTATACTAATACAGGGTATGCTTGGGTGTTTACGCTATCATAGCTAACAAGCTCTTCAAAATTTTCTTTCGGAACGTCGTTTACATTTGGACGATTACCGTTTACAAACAAGCTACGTGCATTGTTATCGGCAATAGCGTTAGCATAAAAGTCAATTCTAGTAGCTTTGCTCAGTGATTGTAAACGTCGTTGATTGTATACAACTGTATTAACATCATGTATGTCATTGATCATGCAATTCTCCATGTCAAACAGCTAACATATGCATAGTAGCATACCTATACTCGTTGTCAACCAAAATTTTATCTATAAATAATACAAATTATGGAGTAACTTAGTATGCCACCGTTAACACTTTGGAAGGGTCCCAATGTTAAGACTAACGATTACAAACTCATCGATAGAATTGTTGGAGAGCAGTATCGTGTAGGTGGTACTGAGTTTTGGATTCACATGTACTTGGGTCCTGCAAATGCTGGTAATGTTATAGCAGGCGGCGTAAATGTAGGTGTAGACGGTACTACTGATCTTACTATTCAGGATCCGCTTAATATGGAAATCAGGGATCGTAAATATGACCTCGATGTTTATAGCCTTAAAGGTCATTATCAAGTAAGTGACACTGAATTTGATCTAAGACAATTTGGTTTATTTTTATCTAACGATACTATCTTTATCACATTTCATTTGAATCAAATGGTAGAAGCATTAGGTAGACGTATCAACAGCGGCGATGTTATAGAATTGCTACACCAACGCGATGATCAAGTCACCGGATTACCTTATGCTATCAGTAAATTTTATGTAGTAGATGAGGGTACTCGTCCAGCAGAAGGATATAGTCCAACTTGGTGGCCCCATATGTGGCGTGTCAAATGTTCACCTCTTACAGATGCACAAGAGTTTAAAGATATCCTCAGCAAGCCTGCTACTGACGCCAGTGGCGATCCTATACCAAATCCAGACGGAAGTGGCACTAATCTATCATTGACTGATATACTAAGCACTTATAATGCTGAAATTGCACTCAATGATGCTATATTAACAGAAGCAGAAGCAGAAGTTCCGTTTAGAAACTTACAGGGCGCACACTATTATGTACTACAAGGGGACTTAGATAAACCTGTAACCATTTGGGCAGGTGATGGTATTCCTCCAAATCAAAGCAAGCCAGTTGCAAATGGTATTACTTTTCCTATCAATCCAGAAATAGGGGATTGGTTCTTAAGAACAGACTACAGTCCAAATCTATTGTTTAAAAGAGAAGCAAACAAGTGGGTGAGAACTGAAATCAATTATAGAGCAAGTTGGTCACCTGCTAATCGTGTGCTTGAAACATTTATCAACAATACCAATATTACAACACTTGATGATAAAACAACCATCGGTGAGCAACAAAATCTACGTAAAGCAATAAAACCAAAAATTGATCCAGATATTATCTAAATCTAGTAAACAACACTTGATCTTTTGCTAGAAAATTTAACATTGGGTCGTCCTCATACCGTATAAGAGCATAGTCTATTTCTAGTAAAATCGTTTCTAAATCCAAATTAAACCATTCACCGTGTGTCTTATAGCGATCAATATTACGATGTATTATAGTTTCTAGCATTTTTGTTTTAACAGCCTCAGTTGGCTTCATAACGTGTATTTTAAGTTTATGGGGGAAGCCTGTTTGTAAACTTTTTAGACGCGACTTTGGGTTTTTACTGATGCCAACTTTAAACGGTGGTTCATCTGTTCCGATAACATAAATGTAACTTGTGCTCATGATGATATTTATAGGCTATAAATATTGAAACAAGAGCAAACATCATGAATTATTTTTATGCTAGTCAATTAAGACAATACAGATTACAATTTATTAGAGCTTTCAGTAACTTTTATGTTAATGTAGGAACTGGTGCAAGTCCAACATTACAGCGTGTACCATGCAGATATGGTGATCCGTCCCGTATAGCACAGTCTGTAGTACAAGGTAATAGTCAGAATACTTTACTAACCACTCCATTTATATCTTGTATAGTGAATGGAATTTCTATGTCATCTGACCGTCGACAAGACCCGACATTAGTTGAAAAAGTTCAAGTAAATGAACGACTATATGATAGTGAAAATCAAGCATATACATCAGATATTGGTAATCGTTATACCGTAGAACGTTATATGCCTATCCCATATACTCTCACAATGCAAGTAGACATTTGGACTAGTAACACTGACCAGAAAGAACAGTTGATAGAACAAATCTTTATGTTATATAATCCATCCATTGACTTTCAAACCAGTACAAATCCGTTAGATTGGACGTTCTTATCATATATAGAAATGCAAGATAGTATTACATGGACTAGTAGAAGCATTCCTGTAGGAACTGATAATCCGATAGATGTATTAACATTGATGTTCAAAGTTCCAATTTGGATTAATCCTCCTGCTAAAGTTAAAAGACAAAATATAATAGATGAAATCGTAGCCAATATTATAGAAGGAACTAAAGATGAAAATGACTGGGAATGGAACGAGTATGAGTTCCTTTCTAGAAGCATAACAACTTTTGGTGATTTTAGTGTTAGTTTAGATTACACCGGAAATTCTACATATGATATCAGATTATTAAGCAGAAGTGGAGATCAGCGAGATCTTGATAGTTTACCAACTGTAACTAGTACTACAGTTAATCCAACACTTGTTCCTGGTACTACATTCTTATATAACAATATCAACATAAATGTTACAACTAGCAATTTATCAACGTTTGTCGATAATATGCATACATTACTAGCAAACACTTCTTATAGTATTCAATTGTATAATAGCAATTCTCTCAGATTTGTTAATAATTCCGGAGGAGATAACATATTTGTAGATGGGGCCGGAACGCCACTAGCAGGACTTGGTCTAGAATCTACTACATATCCGGGCGGTAATTTAGCATGGTGGAGATTATTTGAGCCGTACGGTAAGTTTAATGATTACTCGGTATATGGTACTAATGCGAGCCAACTGAGAATAATAAAATCATCCGATATCGAAGATAATTCAAAAGATCTTGTTGGGTGGCTTAGTCAACATCCAATAGATCAAAATAGGGTCGTTTGGAAAATAGATACACAAAGTTTACCTTCCATGACTTTATCACCTATTAATGCTATCATTGACCCACAAGCTAAGGGACCAAATCAAGGATTACCTGCATCAGCATTAGGACAGAGATACTTGTTATTAAATAAACCTAGTGAATCAAGCTCAATCTGGGGTAACGTATCTGCAGAAATAAACGACGTAATCGAATTCACAGGTTCCGGCTGGATAGTTGTATTTTCTGCTAATAACAGCATCAATACCACACAATTTGTTACAAACTTGTTTAGTGGTAAAATTTATACTTGGGCAAACGGTGAATGGAGCTTATACGTAGAACAAATGTATACACCCGGAACTTGGCGAGTGAGTTTATAAATATCTCATGAACATATTCGAAGACGAAATCATACAGACAATTGATATCAAAGAATTTGAACGAGTTTTTTCACCTGGGATACAATCAGTTGTGAATGCTATACGAAAGTATGGTTTCGATCTACGTGTAGTCGGCGGTGCTGTCAGAGACTTTATATTAGGCAAAGTACCGCGCGACGTGGATTTTGTTACCGATGCAGATCCTGCAGAATTAATACTGATTTTTGATTTGGAAGGTATTGAATATGATGCAGGTGGTATTGAACACGGTACAGTAAAGGCTGTGTTTGGTAAAGAAAAAGTAGACGTTAGCAGTATAGCATACAAGATAGACGTAGATGATGCAGGGAGGATGGCTATTACTCGCGGGAATGATTGGGAAGAAGATGCACTCGGTAGAGATCTTACCATCAATACCATGAGCCTAGACATGGATGGCAAGATACACGATTATGCCGACGGTATAAAGGATATCAAAGACGGTGTGATTAGATTTACTCGTGCATCATACAGTAGAATTGACAAGCACCCGGACTTGATCATGCGTTGGTTCAAGGCATTAGCATACTTTGATAATCCAAAATGGCCACAAGAAGATTTTGAACTGATAAAAAACAAACTACCACTACTGGCCAAAGTTAGAGATGATTCTAAAACTGCTAAAACCCTAGGCGATATTGTAGCCAGTCCGGGTGGTAGAAAAGTTATAGAATTAATGTGCATGATGGGTGCTAATAAATTTATCGATTTAAATTGCTCATAATATACCAACCAAAGTAAACTAGACTTTTATATAAGGTTTACTATGAAAGATCTAATTATAGGAGGGGCAGCTAATTATTCCTGGTCAGAGTTAAAGTATTGGGTAAACTCTATTAAACGTTGCGGCTTCACAGGTGATATTGTTATAGTAGCCACAAATATAACCACAGAAACTCTGGAAAAATTGCAATCAGTTGGTGTTACGGCGTTTGTATACGGTGAAAAGGATACAACAGGCACCTATAGATCAACTGATCAAACAGCACCACATGTACAAAGATTTATATATCTCTGGAATTTTTTAGATGTACTTAAAGAAAAATATAGATATGTTATAGTCACTGATACCAGAGACGTTGTTTTTCAAACTAATCCAAGCGAATATCTAAGTAAGCATTGCATAAACAAACAATTAATTGCTAGTTCAGAAGGGTTAGCGTACAAAGATGAACCATGGGGTAATCAAAATTTATATCAAACTTTTGGGCCATTTTTACACGATAAATTAAAAGATAGTTTGATTCATAACGTAGGTACTATTGCCGGTCAGTTTGATTATGTTAAAGATTTGCTACTGATGATCTTTCAAATGAGTTTGAATAGACCTATTTCTGTTGTAGATCAAGCAGTATATAACTTCCTAATTAATCAGAAACCCTATAATGATCTTCTACATTACACCACTAACCGAGATTCCTGGGCTATTCAACTAGGTACCACTAGATCTGCTATTGAATCGGGTGCCGGAGATATTGGTATAATGGCCAAGCAGGACCCTACAGTTTTAAAAAAATACCTAGAAGCTTATCAGGATACACAACCTATTATAGATGCCCATATTGTTAAGACTGAGCAGGGTGTTCCCTATTGTATAGTTCATCAATATGATAGAATTGACAGTTTGAAGCCGCTGGTATTGCAAGAGTATGATGATAAATCCAACGGTGATAATAAATGACTAAGACAGCATTTATAACAGGTATCACCGGGCAGGACGGTGCATACTTAGCAAAGTACTTACAAGCCATTGGCGGTTATAATATAGTTGGTTTAGCCAGACGTTCTAGTTCTCTTAATTTAAGTAGACTAGAAAAACTCAGAGTCGATATCAACAGTATTCAAATAGAATACTTTGACCTAATAGAACCGTTTAATATACAAAGACTTTTATCCAAGTATCAACCTACCGAAATTTATAATCTTGCTGCACAAACATTTGTGTCAACTAGTCTAGATGTGCCATTATACACTATGGAAGTTAATAGTACCGGTGTCTATAGATTTGTAGAAACAATTATGAATACCGATATGAATATCAAGTTCTATCAAGCATGTACCAGTGAAATGTTTGGTCAAGCAGAAACAAGTCCGCAGTGTGAACAGACTATTTTACATCCCCGCAGCCCTTACGGCGTAGCAAAAGTAGCAGCATACTGGTATGTTAAAAGTGCTAGAGAGAATCGGGGATTCTTTGGATGTAATGGTATAACTTATAATCATGAAAGTCCTCTAAGAGGTACAGAATTTGTAACTAAGAAGATTACATCGGGACTGGCTAACATAAAATTCAATAATGGTAATTCAATTAAACTAGGTGACATTAATGCTAAACGAGATTGGGGTCATGCCAGTGATTTTGTAAGAGCTATGCATTCTATGTTACAATATAACACAGCAGACGACTATGTGATAAGCAGCGAAGAATGTCATAGTATTAAAGAATTTTGTGAAATTGCTGCTGCTTACCTTGATTATGAATTGATATGGTCTGGCAACGGAATCAATGCCAAAGGCATCGATTACTCAACCGGAAAAGTTCTAATAGAAATTGATCCAAAATTTTTCAGACCGGCTGATGGAAAAACATTAATTGGAGATAGTACAAAAGCCAGAAAGATCTTAAACTGGCACAGAGAATTTACATTTAAAGATCTTGTCACTGATATGATTAAATCTGATGCGGAGAAGTTCTGTGGAAATTAATTTAGAGGATCTACATAGAAAAGAACAAGAGTTCTTACAGAGTCAAACACCAAAAGTCTATGCAAAAGGTCGTAGTATTGTAACAACTTGCTATGATAAAGAATTAGCAAGTACTTGGGTGCTATTGAATGAGCTGAATAGATTAAAGTGTGAATTACCTGTTGAAATTTTTCATAGACCTGGCGAACTAACCAGTGAGCAAATTGCACTATTAGAAAGTGTCAATCCAGATTTAATTAAGATTAAAACTATTACTGGACAACCAAAAGACTTTATCAGTAGGTACGGTCATAAACACGGGTGGGCCTGTAAAATATATGCGCTATATGAAAGCACGTATGCAGAAAATCTATGGATAGATGCAGACAATTGTCCAATTAGAAATCCTGAATTTCTATTTGACGATACAGAATATCTAGCTAAAGGTAGTTTATTCTGGAGAGATATGTTGAGTCCAGATTCAGCTGATCAGTACAGTAGTAATAGTAGCATGTGGCCCATATTCAATGTACCAGTAAATGATGGCGAACCATTTGAATCGGGGCAGTTAGTTTTAAACAAAAATACGTGTTGGATAGAATTTGCGCTAGTCAAGTACTATGCTGACAACTGTGAAATTTACTATAACTTTGGCGGTGATAAAGAAACTTTTAAACTTGCATGGCAGCGTATAGGACATTTAAAAGGTCATCGGGCTTTACGAATAAATTATCATTCTGATTCAAACATTCCGTTTGGATTTATGCCATATGGTCCGTTTAGCAAGGGAGTTACTAATCAATATGGAAAATGGGGCGGCGGATCGGTAATGGTACAACGTGATCGAAACGGTGATGAATTATTTAATCATAGAAATTTATCAAGATTTACGTTAGACGATAATAAGTACCTTGATATTTTAAATGAAAATCACTACCATAATTGGTTAAGTAAATTGAACAATATATATAAAATATAAAAATATAAGGACTTGCAATGAACATACTAGTTGTCTCTATTATGAGAAATCGAGAAATACATATAGATACTTTTTGGAAACAATTAAATGCTGCTATAAGTCTTATAGGGGATCAAGCAAACTGGTATATCAGCATTTACGAAAATGATAGTACAGATCGTACAAAAGAAATGTTACACCAGTTAGACATGAGTCAATTTCTTGACTATAGTGTTATTACAGAAGATGTCGGAACAAGGTATTACGGTAGCACAATGGAGGAAGATCGTGTACGTAATCTGGCAAATGCTAGAAATAAAGCATTAGTGGCTAAAGATTTATATCTAAATGCTGATTATATTTTAAATATAGAACCTGATATATTATACAATCCAAAATTAATATACGATTTAGTAAATTTTCAACAATTTGGACTCAAGTCTATAGACGTATTCAGCGGATTGTTAAATAGAAGCGACGGTACCGGTAATGTATATGACACATGGTGTACAAGACGTAATAATTTTGAGGAAGTTGGGGAAAAATTCATTGATTGGGAAATTAACCCTGTTAAAGAATTCTGGGCAACAGCAAATGGTGTTTGTTTATATAATGCAGAGCCATTTCAGAAAGGTATTAGATACGGTTATATAAATCCAAGATGGAAAAGATCAGACTGCGATACTGCTGTAATATGTGAAGATTTCAGACTTGCAGGTTACAATAAAATATATGTACATCAAAAATTAATATCACATCACAATCCATAATAGGTAATAAAATGCGGTTCGCACTAGTAACTTTACACGATGCAAATTATCAGGGACTGGCTAATACAACATGGGATAACAATAAATTATTATATGCCCATAGATATAACTATGATGCCATTGCAAAAAATGATAATTTTAATTATAATCATCCATTTCTTGGATTTGAAAAAATTAAATTACTTATAGAAATAATGGATAAAAAAGAACATGACGCACTTTTTTGGTGCGGCACTGACACTTCAATTACTAACTTTCATATTCCATTAAATGAATTTTTATATGAAGGATATGATGTAACAATTGCATCAGATTTTAATTTTATTTTCAATACAGATGTATTTTTAATAAGAAATACTCAACGAGCTAGAGACTGGTTACAGATGATAATGGATAGTATGCCAGTATGTCATCCCATATGGTTCGAACAGGGATTAATGATAGACTCTTATGAGAACAATAAGGATATGATTAAAATTGTTCCACAACGTTATTTAAATGCATACCCTAATATCACGTTTAAAGTTAATCGAGCACCCACTACATTAGATTTTTTAGGTTATAGCGGACTTTGGAGACCAGGTGATTTCTTAATGCATAGTCCCGGATTACCTTTACAAGATAAAATAAATGTACATCAAAGTATTATTTCTTTAATATACAAATAATGAGAGAGCCATCATGACAACTTCAGACTCAATTTTAAAAGATATTACAACTTTTATAAACGGCAAAGAAAAGAAGCCATGGCAGCCCGGTGTTGATCTAGTTCAATATGCAGGCCCTTACTTTGATCATAGAGAATACGTTGCGGCGGTCGAAACACTGCTAGCAGGATGGTTAGTCTTAGGTAAAGATGGATTAATTTTTGAACGAGAGTTTCCCAAGCAGTTTGGAAAAGAATACGGTATTTTAACCAACAGTGGTAGTAGTAGTAACCTAATACAAATGAATGCTCTGAAGAGTAAGCGTCTATGGAACTTACCAGCTGGATCCAAAGTTCTTACTCCTATTGCAGGATTTCCTACCACTGTTAATCCAATTCTACAGGTTGGATTCATTCCTCTGTTTGTAGATATTGAAATTGATACTCTTAATTTAAATTTAGATCAAGTTGAAAGTGTATTAGCAAGTAACCCCGATTGCAGAGTTATTACATTTGCTCACGTACTAGGTAATCCTCCTGCTATGAATAGGTTAATGGAACTTGTTAAACAGCATAACTTGATATTATTAGAAGATTGTTGTGATGCACTGGGCAGTACTTATAACGGAGAGAAGCTAGGTAGCTTCGGCGAAATGGCCAGTTGCTCATTTTATCCTGCACATCATATTACAGCAGGCGAGGGTGGATTTGTTTCATGTAAAACTGCCGAACAAGAAACTGTTATCAAGTCTTTTAGGGAATGGGGTAGAGGTTGTTACTGTGCAGGGCCCAAAGCTGCACTACTCAAAAATGGTACATGCGGTTGTAGGTTCAAAGAATGGATATCTACAATGCCCGACGAGATATTTGATCACAAATACATTTATGATGAGATCGGATACAACCTGAAGCCGATAGAATTACAGGCTAGTATATTGTTAGCGCAATTAGAAAAGCTAGATGAGATAACCAACTTACGTAAGCGCAACCATGCACTGTTGTTTAAATTGTTTGAACAATATGAGGAATTTTTTCATTTACCCCGAGCTACTGTTAACAGTGATCCTAACTGGTTTGCATTTGCTGTAACTGTAAAAGATAATGCACCGTTTAAACGCAAAGATATTGTACAATACTTTGAAGATGCTAAGATTCAGACTCGTCCGTATTTTGCTGGTAATATTATGCTGCAACCTGCGTACAGCGGATTAGTTGATCAACAGCAAATGATGGTGAATTATCCTGTAGCAACAAAAGTCATGTTAGATACATTCTTCTTGGGAACAAGTCCAGTTATAACTGTTGATCAAATCACATATATAGGTGAGAAACTTGATGTTTTTATTAAAGGGTATAAGGGCTAACTGCTAACCCTTATACTTATATATTTTATCTTCATATTCTATTGAGTCATACTCGTATCCAAGTTCAGTTAAAAATGATACTAAGTCATCTTCTGAGTATCCATAACGTCTAGCCCATCCGGCTACTTCGAGTGCAATAACAGGTTTAAATTTTTTAATGGTTTCTATCCCGCCTTTGAGAGCATTTAATTCATATCCTTCTATATCTAAATGAATTAAATCACAACGGTCAAGTGATAGATCATCTATCATTAGAGTAGGTGTTCGACCACCTCCACTAACATGAACTGCTCCCACGTTATCTTCCCATCTTGTTGTACCAACTAATTCGTGATTATTACCAAGACATGCTTGATACTTGTAAACATTAGGCTCAGTAACATTAAGATTTAAGCAATAAAAATTCAGACAGTCTGGTTCAAAAGTATATACTGTTGCAAACAATTCGGCGTATTGTTTAACAAAATATCCACAGTTTCCTCCAGCTTGCACTAATACTTTCTTTTCTGTTACATGTGTTGCAACTTTTTGCGGTAAATCTTTATATCCAATAGTACCTTGCCAACAACTAATTGGATGGTTTAAATCACCTTTACCATCATATTTAGGCCACCACCAGCCCTCTGAATTTTTAATGATACTTCTATACATATTATAAACCTTTTATAAGTTATACCTAATAAATGCAAAATATTTATGTTATTATATTGTGGTATTAATTGAAACTTCTTATCATGTTATTGAACTTTAAAACAATTGGCCAGACGATTATGAAAAAAGCATTAATTATTACTTCCACCGGATTTAGAGATCATGAAGTAGTCTATCCATATTATAGGCTCTTAGGTGCAGAATTCAAAGTTAAAATTATAGCCGATAAACGAGATGATCGTAACAGAGTGTATGGTATTAGTAATGTTAACATGCCGTGCCACGTGTTACTTAATGAATTTACAGTAAATTTAGATCATTATCAAAATAACTACAACTTCTTAGTCATACCCGGCGGCGTAGTTGCTTTAGAAAAACTAAGATTAGTTAAGCCAGTAATTGATTTTGTTACAGAATGGAACAACCGTAACAAAGTGATTGCTAGCATCTGTCAAGGTGCTCAAATTTTAATTTCAGCTAAAATAGTCAAGGGAAGAAAAATATCCGGTTACTATAATATAGCAGATGATATTGAAAATGCGGGTGCAGAGTTTGTTGATGCACCTTTTGTTGTAGATCATAATATTATATGCTCACCGCATTATGATCATATGGGTGAATGGATGGAAGCAGCATTACAGGTTTATAATGATCTCAACTAATAATCATGAAACAGTGATTGTTCAGAAGCCTTGGGGATACGAATATCTAGCATTCAAAAATGAATTTGTTGCACTATGGTTTCTATATATAGATCCGGGCGAGCGTACCAGTATGCATTGTCATCCGAATAAAAGCACAGGATTAGTAATTCTAAATGGACAAGCAGAAATCAATTTTATAGCCGACAGTAAACAGCTCACAGGACCTGCTAAGCAAATGATTAGAAGAGGTTTATTTCACCAAACTCATGCAATTGGTCCTGATCCAGTTTTAATGTTTGAAGTGGAAACTCCGGTAGATAAAGATGATCTTGTTAGGTTGCACGACAATTACGGTCGTAAAGATCGTGGGTATGAGGGTATGCAGTTTGAACTGCCAAAAAATGAAGATTGCCTATGGATAGAAGAAAATTCTGCCGTATATAATTTTTGTAATAGAACTATTACAATAGAAAAAATCAGTGAACTAACTTCCTTGAGTAACAAAAATCCAGAATCGATTATCATGTTCTTACGCGGCGGGCTTGTTAAAAAAGTAAATGATACTCAATACTTGGTTACACAACCCGGAGATGTAGGACAGGTTAAGGTGGTTGATATTGTTGCTAAAGAAATGGATGGATTCGAATACAATACAATCATTATGGTGATAGAATGACCAACAGATTCCCTCCTGGGTTTGACTCAGACGAAAATAATTTATGTATAGATTTTGATGGTGTTATTCATACCTACGATCGAGGCTGGCATGACGGTACATGCTACGGTGATCCGATACAGGGAAGTCTTGAAGCTATCATTGAATTAAGTAAAAAATATCGTATTGTTATTTTTACAGCAAAAGCTAAACCGAGCCGCCCATTGGTTAATGGTAAAACTGGCACTGAATTAGTATGGGAATGGTTAACGCAATATGGCATTGCAGACTGTATCGCCGAAGTAACTGCTGAAAAACCACGAGGTTTTTTATATATTGACGATAACGGATATCGTTTTAAAAATTGGAACGACACACTGAAGTTTGTCGAAGGTTTAAAATGAATGTTACTAATATTGAAGATCTACGTTGTCTTTACAAACGGCGTGTTCCAAAAATGTTTTATGACTACACAATAGGTGGGTCCTGGTCAGAAAGCACTTTAAACAATAATCAAAAAAAGTTTCAAGAAATTAAATTTCGTCAACGTATTGGTATTGATATTAGTAATAGAAGTATAATATCTCAAATGCTAGGTCAACCCGTTGCTATGCCAGTTGCATTGTCACCTGTTGGCATGATTGGCATGCAACATGCAAATGGAGAAATACTTGCTGCCCAGGCAGCAGAAGAATTCGGAGTTCCTTTTTGTTTGTCAACTATGAGTATTTGTTCTATAGAAGATGTGGCTGCTAATACAACGAAACCATTTTGGTTCCAACTGTATATGATAAAAGACAGATCATTTACAGAAAAACTAATACAACGAGCACAAGATGCAAGGTGTTCAGCGCTGGTAATCACACTCGATTGTCAAATTTCCAGTCAACGATTAAGGGATATTAAAAACGGATTAACAATTCCTGTTAAACCAACTATGTATAATATTGCAAACCTAATGACTAAAATTAAATGGGGATTAGGTATGTTAGGAACTCAACATAAAACATTTGGTAATATTGTAGGTCATGCAGCAGGGGTTAAAGATCTTTCTTCTATTAGCACCTGGACTAATAATCAATTTGATTCTTCAATCACCTGGGATGATATACAGTGGATCAGGGACAAATGGCCAGGTAAACTTATTATCAAGGGTATTATGGATACCGTAGATGTCTTAAATTCTATTAAGTTAGGAGCAGATGCTATTGTTGTTAGTAATCATGGTGGTCGACAGTTAGATGGTGCACCTGCCACCATAGAAGTTCTACCTGAATTGGTAAACACTGCTAAAGGCTCGGGCTTAGAAGTTTGGTTAGATAGTGGTATTAGATCTGGACAAGATGTGTTACGATCACTAGCATTAGGAGCTACTGGAACTATGATAGGTCGTCCATATATTTATGGAGTCGGTGCATTGGGTAAAAAAGGTGTTACTAAATCTTTGGAAATTATTGCTAAGGAATTAGACTTAACTATGGCATTTTGCGGAGTAACTAACATTAATTCAGTTTCAAAAGATATATTATATAGGAAAAATCATAATGAAAATAAGTGATTATATTGCCGAATTTTTAAAAAGTAAAAACGTTGACCTCGTATTTGCTATCACAGGATCTGGCAGTATCAGACTGATTGAAAGTGCTAATAATGCAGGTATACAATATGTGTGTCCCCATCACGAACAAGCAGGTGTTATGGCTAGTCTGACTAGAATGAGAACCAACGGACATCCAGCAGTAATGATGGTTACAGGCGGTCCAGGTGCTAGTAATACTATAATAGGTATAGCTGATGCATACTTAGATTCACTACCACTTTTTATTATTGCTGGGCAAGAAAATACAGAATACGTAACACCTCCAAATGCAATGAGGGGTAAAGGTGTGCAAGGTTTAGATATGGTTAATATCACAAAAACCATAACTAAATTTGGAGAGTGCCTTATTAATCCTAAAGATATCAAACGTATATTAGAACAAGCATATTACGAAGCATATTCAGGTCGTCCGGGACCAGTATGGATAGAAATTCCACAAAATATACAATGGGCGCAAGTAGATCCAGAAGAATTGGTAGGTTTTACGCCACCCAACCACTCACAAACTGATATGAAAAAAGCTGCATTAAAGACTATTAAATTAATCAGGGAAGCAGAAAGACCATTACTATGGGTAGGACATGGTATTCGATTAGCAAGAGCAGAAAAACAATTTAGAAATGTATTAGATAAATTAGACATACCTGCACTAGTAACTTGGCAAGCAGCAGATCTTGTGCCAAATGATCATCATTTATTTGCAGGTCGTGCAGGTACTTATGGACAACGATTTGGTAACTTAGCGATGCAAAACTGCGACCTACTAATAACTCTGGGGACCAGACTTGCATTACCTCAAAGAGGTTATAAAGACGAATACTTTTCAAGAGCTAGTAAAAAAGTCATAGTTGAAATAGATCCAATAGAACTTGATAAGTTTAAATTCAATATAGATGTTCCTGTATTAGGCAATGTTGCAGATTTTATCAATGCTCTTGATGCAGAACTAGAAACAAATCCGCTAGATAATTTAGAATTTGCCAAATGGAAATCTACAATTAGCCGTTGGCAAAACAAGTATCCAATGGCAACACTACCCGAAAATCTAGATACAACAGGCATTAATAGTTATTGGTTTATAGATCGTCTTAGTGAATATTTAGATAAAGATACTATTATTGTAACCGACATGGGAACTAGTTTAACCTGTACACATGCCGCTATACGTCTTAAGGACGGCCAGCGTATTATGACTAGTACTGGGCTAGGCGAAATGGGATTTGGATTACCGGGAGCAATTGGAGCTGCATTAGGCACATCAACAAAACAAGTTGTTCTCATTGTAGGAGAAGGCAGCTTGATGATGAACCTGCAAGAGTTTCAAACCGTAAAACATTTAGAATTAGATATAAAGATTTTCTTGCTCAACAACAATGGTTATCTAACCATCAAACATACACATAATGCCTTGTACAAAAGTAATGGTGCAGCATCGGCATGCGGTGTAGAGTCAGGTGTCACCTTTCCTAATTTAGAACTTGTTACTGGTGCGTTTGGATTTGATTTTACAAGAATATCATCTGCTAGAAGCTTAGATGCCTGGATAAAGTCAGTTTTACAGCATAAGGGAACTATTGTAGCCGAAGTAATAATGCCTGAATTTCAGGAGTTAATACCTAAAAGTGCTGTAAAGACTAGGGCAGATGGCACTGTATATAGTAGTCCTCTTGAGGATTTATATCCGTTCTTATCTGCTGAGGAATTAGCAAGTGAAATGTTAATACCATTGATTAAGGAAGATTAGCAATGACTGAGCTTGGATTATTTGTAAAATGTCCCCAACCGGAAATAATCGAGGCAATTGGTATTTCTGGATTCGATTTTGCGGTAATTGATATGGAGCATACTCCGTTAAGTCCTAGAGATTTATATACACTAGTGTTAGCAGCTGAATCAAGAAATTTGAAAACAGTTGTACGTATACCACAAAAAACTGAAAGCTATATCAAATGGTGCAGAGATCTAAATGTCACAGCAATACAAATACCACATGTCGAAACACAGGAAGATGCGTTATATGCAATGAAACACAGTGAGTTTTCACCATTGGGCGAAAGGGGTTTATGTAGATTTGTCAGAGCAGCAGATTTTTCAAATATAGAGAAGGCTGTTTATATCGAGCAAGCTAATGCTACAAACAAACTGATTTTACAAATTGAGGGAACTAGAGCATTACCAAATTTATCAAGCATATTAGAAGTATTAACTCCTAATGTTTCTATCTTTATAGGACCATATGATTTATCACAATCGCTAGGTAAGCCAGGACAAATATGGGATGACGAAGTAGTTAAAGCTATGGAAAATATTGTGGAAAGATGCTGTGATAAGAATATTCAAGTTGGTACATTTACTGACACTAGGGACGGTATTCAATTTTGGAAAAGGCGAGGATTATCTTTTATAGAATATGCATCTGACCTTCATTTGTTTATTAATGCAGCAAAACAGGTAGTGTCTGACTTATGAAAACAATTTTAATCACAGGTGCTACAGGATTTATTGGTCATTTTCTAGCCTACGAGTTTATCAAAGACCATCATGTAATATGCATATCTAGACCCGGTAGTAATAATTTAATCAGGTTAGAGGAAATTAAAGATTCTATAGAAATTGTTGAACATGATATTAATCAAAGTTATGATAGTATTTTTGATAGATTAAAAGACGTTAATATTATACTTCATGCAGGTGGCAATCCCAGCTCAGAAGCCAGTATTAATGATCCTGTATCTGTAATCAAAGATAATGTTATAGGCACTGCACATGTATTAGAGTTAGCAAGAAAACTGCCCATAGAAAGAGTATTTTATTACAGTGCTGGAGAAATATTTGGTCCAATCGCCGAGGGTACACATTCCAGCGAAGACGATGCTTATCGAAGTCCCAGTCCGTATGCAGCAAGTAAAGCAGGCGGGGAAGAAGTGTGTGTAGCATATGCTAATACGTTTAAAATTCCAATTAGTATAACTCATATTACTAATACATTTGGTCAACGATCACAGTGTAACCGGTTACCTGTTATAGCTATTAAAAAGATACTAGCCGGAGAAACTATAGATATTCACGCAAATGGTGATACAATTGGCGGTAGAAGATGGTTTCATGCTGCTGACGTAGCTCTACAAACAAGATTTATATTAGACAATCAAAAAAATATTTGTGAAAAATGGAATAGTGTAGGTAATAAGTTTGTAAATAACTTAGATTTTGTTCAAATGATTGCAGATATAATTGGACTCAAATTAAAATATAATTTGGTATCAGTACCCAGACTAGGACAATCTCCGTATTATTCTATGAGCTTATCTAAACTACAAAATGCTGGTTGGGTAGAACCCAAGAATTTAGAAGATCGTTTACGTGAAACTATAAAGTGGTATCAAAATAATCAAGATTGGTTAAACAGGAAATAAAATGACAAAAAAAGTGGTGTATATAACAGGTTGTTTAGGTTTTATAGGAGCATATGTTACTCGTGCATGTTTACTACGGGGATGGTATGTGATGGGAATTGATTCTGAAACCTACGCAGCAGATGTTAATTTATTAAATGAGTTTAATCAATACGAAAACTTTGCATATCAAAATAAAAACATCAATGATTTAAACATGTTATACGATTGCGATTACATTATTAATATGGCAGCAGAAACACATGTTGATAATAGTATTGTTAATAATTCTGAATTTATCCGTAGTAATATAGACGGTGTTCATAACTTATTAAGACTAATACAGACCAAAAGTAGATTCAAAATGCCAACGTTGGTGCATTTTAGTACTGATGAAGTCTACGGTGACATCGAAACTGGTAGTCATAGTGAAAAAGATCTAATGAAACCCAGTAATCCATACTCTGCTACCAAAGCCAGTGCAGATATGTTAATTACAGCATGGGGTAGAACCCATAAGGTTCCTTATATAATTCTACGACCAACTAATAATTATGGTATAGGACAATACCCAGAAAAATTTATACCTAAAACTTGTAAACATCTTATGCTAGGCAAAAAAGTAACCATGCACGAACAAGGAAAACCTCGTAGAACTTGGCTACATGTAGAAGACACAGCTGATGCAACTATTTTCTTGTTAGAACACGGAGAAATTAACAATGTTTATAATATATCTGGCAACTACGAAGACAGCAATCTCAATGTATTTAAAAAAATATTAAGTACAGCAGGACTAGATGCAGAAAAATATGAAGATTATGCAGATTTTTCCTGGTCTAGAGCAGGGCAAGATGTACGTTATAGTATAGATGATAGTAAACTAAAGAACTTAGGATGGAATAATAAAAAATACTTCGACAACGAATTACCAATCATCGTCGAAGCTAGTATGAAAAAATTTGTTTGGTAATCGGAGAAGTAGATGTCCATTGACCGCTGTAGTGTAATAAAATATCCCACAAGCTGGGGATTCAGACGTGAGCCAAGCAGGCCAGTAGAATTAAGATTAGATGATCGTCACACAGGTGCATCATTTGATGAGATGTTTGATTGGGATAATATATGGCACGACGCATTTCAAATTAATCCAAATATAATAATATTAATCGGGCCACCTCTACTTAATACACGAGAGTATATTGAAAAAAATTGTGCATTTGTATCAGATAGCGGTGAAATACTCAAAGCTAAATGTATAGATATGGATAGAGTTGGATATACAATAATACAGGTATCTGGATGGAAAAACGAGTTAACCATGCATCCGGGTGCGGTTACTATAAAAATTTCAAAATATGATTCTATTTTTACAGACCAACATACTATAATAACCGGGCAAAAAGACAATCCAATCAGTTGGATCCGTGGTTGGATTTCATATCATAGAGATATACACTGTATCAAACACTTTCTTATCTATAACAATAACAGTACAATTTATAGTATAGAACAACTTGACGAGTCGCTAACAGATTTAGGTGTTACAGTTAAACTTGTAGAGTGGGATGTTCCGCACGGACCGTTTGGTGTGGATTTTGGTGGCGGTAATTGGGTGTGGGATAGTGATTTTAGCTACCCAACAATGCTAGAACATGCAAAAAGAAAATATCTAACAGGTGCGAGATCAGCAAGCAATCTTTTTCCAGATGAGTTATTATTACTTAAAGACGGTAACTTAGACAATATAGTAGATTGCATGTTACAAGAAGGTGTAGCTGGTTATAGATTTAACGGCCCGTGGATAGAACCTTATGACATAGTAAACAATATTTCAGCAGATAAAATACCATTCAAAGACAGAAAATATATTGATTATTATTGTACAGATAGTAATAACCTTCAATCATTAGTAACAAAATATATTGTAATACCGAGACTAGCTATGGACGGCCAATGGGGTCCTCATAGTGTTAATGCACCTATGAGACATAATAATGATATATCTTATGGTCATTTTTTAGCAATGAATACCAACTGGAGTTGGAAAAGAGACGAATATACCAGAGATCCTATTAATTTAAAAGTGTTAGAAACTCTTAAAAGTAATTTAAGCAAAGTGAATTGGCAGTAACATGGCTGATAAATGCAACATTATAAAGTACCCAAAAATTTGGGGATTTAAAAGAGAACCCAGTAGACCTGTTGAATTACGTAAGGATTATTTTAATGGAATGAAATTTAATGAAAATTTTGACTGGGATAACTTATGGTACGATGCAGTACAAATTACCAACAACTATATATTTCTGGTCGGACCATGCTTGTATAATACCAAAGATCATATTATAGGTAATTGCAAATTTACAACCAATGACGGGGTTGATATAAAAATCTTAACTTGTATAGACTTAGAAAGAACTAGTATTACTGTTTTAGAACTTTTTGAGCCAGTAGATACAGTTATATTACAACCTAGCAATACATCTATAGCTGTAAACAAATATGATAATACTTTTGAAAATCATAAAGTTATAGTAACACTACAAAAGGACAATCCCATATCTTGGATAAGAGAGTGGATTGCATACCATAAAGCCAATGTCAGCATAAACGGAGTTTTGATATATGATAATGCTAGCACTGATTATACAGCTAGTGAACTAGAAAAAGAGTTAGCAAACACTGGTGTTAAAGTTAAAGTGGTAGAGTGGAATGTTCCTTATGGTCCTCAGGGTTTTGACTGTGATACATATAATACATTCGATAGTGATTATGCTCAGCATACCATGTTTGAACATGCTAAACGTCGTTACCTGACTAATGCTAAACTTGTAGTAAATGCAGATATTGATGAATTGTTAGTGATCAAGAATGGAAACTTAGACACAGTCTTTGATAATCTTGTAGTAGAAAATCTAGCAGGATACTTTTATAAAGCCAACTGGATTGAACCTTACGATCTTTTAAATAAAAAACCTGCTGCATCTATTGCTGCAAAAAATCGTACCTACAAGCATTATTGTTGTGTTGACACATCAAATACCATAGACGCTGGACAAAAATGGATGATGATTCCCGGTAGAGGTTTGTCATCACAATGGGGTACACACGAGTCAAATGCACCGATGCGACGTAATGACGATATCTATTACGGACATTACAAGCCGATTAATACAGCCTGGAGTAGAAATCGAGACGACTATAATACTAATTTAGAATTTTTAAAAGTAGATTATAGATTACTTGCAAACTTATTTAATTATTAGGACTACTATGAAAATATTTTATGATCTAGGAACACATTTATTTGAAGGTTTATCTGAATTTAATAAATTCTATAACTTTGATAATACATGGAAAATATATTGTTTTGAAGCTAATCCTTATACATATAAAATTGCTCAACAAAAATTAGAATCTGATGAGTGGTTGAAGAGTTTAGATATAGAATTTATCAATGCTGCTGTGAGCGATCAAGAAGGAACAACTACTATTGATTGTTACTACGATGCCGATGCACAGGACTATATAGATGTCGGATCAAATAACTTTGATTTAAAAGATGGGTACTTTACTGGTATATGGCCAGAAATGTATGAGAAAATGGGTGAAAAATACTGTTCTACTGTCGAAGTTCCGACCGTATGCTTTAGTGAGTTTATTGACAAAAGAACCAAGTATTATGATGAAGTTGTAATTAAAATGGATATAGAAGGCAGCGAATTTGCTACATTAACTAAGATGTTGGAGAATAATACTCATACGCTTGCAAAACAAATGTTTATAGAATGGCATGAAAGATTCTGGCCAGAAGAACTTGAAAAGTATACCAATTGGAAAAATAATATTATGCATAAATTAGTTACTGATAGAGTGGACGCAAAGATTTGGTGGTAAACAATGGCAAAACTATTATTTGTAGTGCATAGATATTATCCGTTTCCGGGTGGTAGTGAATATTTTGTACAGGCAATGGCCGAAGAGGCGTTAAGCAGAGGTCATCAGGTTGCTGTTCTTGCCGGAGAACATATGGGCAATCAAAACGGTGTTACTTTGACAAATGAAGCAAATATATTATTGGAACCCTGGGACTTGATCATAGTACACGGTGCAGATGTAAACGTTCAAAACTTTGTATTGGGCAATGCTGGAAGTATACCTAATCCCATGTTATACATGATAATACTTCCTTCTTATAGTCCAGCAAGTTTACAAGCAATAAACAGTTGCAAATATGTAGGGTGGAGCACATTAGAAGATCTTGAGTGTTTGAAAAGAAGCAGTGCCGAAGGTAAAGGTGTTAATATCAGACACGGTATTAAACACCATGATAGTATTGGCAAACCGGGCTTCAAGGCCAAGTATAATATACAAGGACCAATGTTCTTGTCCTGCGGCGGATACTGGCATAATAAAGCTATGAAAGAATTAACAGAGGTATTCAAAAAAGCCAATATAAAAGATGCAGTACTAGTAACTACTGGCTATGATAATCGTAGCAATCTAATGCCAGCTGCATCACCGGGAATTATACCATTAATGATAGAAGATAAAGCAGATGTAATGAGTGCTATTTCTGAAGCTGACTGTTATGTTATGCATAGTTACAAGGAAGGTTTTGGTTTGGTATTGCTAGAAAGTATGTTGAATTCTACTCCGTGGATTGCTAGATATGGATCTGGTGCAGCATTACTCAAAGACTGGGGTAAGACCTATACAACAGATGACGAATTAATTGAACTGCTAAGAAACTTTGATAAATCACAGTTCGATCTAGATGGTGCTTACAAGTATGTTTTAGAGAATCATCTAATATCTAATACGATTGATGATATAGAAAAGGTTGCTAAGCATGCTATAGAAAATAAGTCAAAATCTCAAGAAAAACCACCGTTACCTTTTTAGGTTTTATCTTTATTTTTCATCAGCAACCTCGGCCATTATGTCTAGTAGATCACCACCCTCTATTATAGTTCTAACGGTGTTTCCGACTTTACTATGATAACTTCTACATTTCATGAGCAGAATTTTTTTATTGTTATAGATTCCATATATTGCAACACCTTTAGAACCGGGTACTGCTATAAGATTTATTTGTTTAAGGGCATCATATAATCTTTCATCAACTTTTAAAAGTTTATAACCGGGGCTACCAGGAACTGCAATGAGCTTAACAATGTCAACATCACCTGCTGTTGCTGTATTACTATACTTAATTAATCCATTTGCTAGTTGTTTTACAATTGGTAATTCTTTTTGTGCGTTATCACCAGCTAAAGCTCTTACAATTTTAGGATTAATTTTATTCCAAATTGCTTGAAGAACTTTATCGTGTTCTTTATGTGTTTCTCCCCATGATGTTTTAAAAGAACTCACATTTTCGTTAAAAACAGTTTTAAAGAATAACCTTTGTTTATCAAAATTGTGCCCGCTTGCCTGTCCTAATTGGCTTCTACCAACTTTTGCGCTAACAATGTTAATTGGTGTTCCGTCAATATTCATTATTACATCTGCTTTAGTACCTTTTTGATCACTAACCCCGTCGCATGATATTTTGATAAAATTGGTTTTTTTATTTTTGCTAATACTAGCTATACCATTAGTAACTTTAACGTTATCGTTAGCATACATAATAGCACCGTTAAATGTAGCTTGTATTATTTGTTCTTCAATCTTACCAGTTGCTTTTATATTGTTTAAAATATAATCCATGCTTCTTCTTGGTAAAACTGAATTTAAAGAAATTTCGTCAACTTTGCCTTTTGGCCAGGTAATTTTACTGCTCACATCGGCAATACCAGATGACCCAGTTTTACTATAACCAAATTTTAATTTTTTAATAATACGAACAACATCAGCAATACTAACTGTTTCGCCATTTTTAATAAATCTTGTATATACAGCTATTGCAATGGCAAATTCTCCAATATCTCCAAGATTATAATCTACATCTTTTCCTTTGATATCAGCAGTTTTTTCTAATGCACCAGTTGGAATATTTTGTCCAGATGTGGTTTTTAACGTAATCATTCTCAATGGTTCAGGCGGAATAATGTTGCCACCAGTTGATATTTTTACTTTTTTAGGATCACCATTTAGATAAAATAATTTTTTTAAAACTTTAGCTTGCGACGGATCAAATGTCACAGTTTTACCATAAGTTGACTGATATTTTCCCACAATCGGAAACTCGCCGCCGTTCATTATTTTATCTATTACATTTATAAGATATTGACCGTTATGTCTAACTAAATGACTTGCTGTTAATGCAACTTCATTTAAATTTTCTGTATTTTTGTTGTTTTTTGATAAAATTTCATTAATTTTCATTTAATTGTCCAAACTCTCTAAGTCTAGAAATATTTATTAAATTTATATTATTAATTAGTAGTCTAACGTGTGCTAAAACGTTACAAAGTTGACCCGGTTGCATTAGTAGATAATGGATCAGGTGCTACAACTGTTATGTTAGATACGCCATCTGGTACTGCTACAGTACTGACTATCGAATCTATTTGTTGTTGAAGATACTCATTACATGTTGCTTCTATAGCAGCAGTATCTAATCCATTTACTATCCAACTGTTTACAATATCAGCTGTGATATCGCTTAGTTTGATAAAATTTTGTTGATCTGGCGGTGGCGCAAGCAAAATTCCAGATTCTTTACCATGTATGTCATAGCTAAAATCGGGATCTATCGCTATGCAAATCCATGCTATACCAGTAACAACATCCGGAGTATTATTAACATATCCCACTTTCATTGGACCCCAGGTCCAGTTATATCCTACAGCCATAAATTGACTCCATTATTGTGCTTGATATTTAGCAAGCACAATGTTAACACGCATTGACAAATTTTGGTAAGATGCTATATTAAAAGTAATGAAACTAAAAGCTGAAACTCGCAATTTTTACAGCAACAGTCTGGCACTGTTGTTTACATTTTGCTTGATTTCAACACCGTTACATGCTGAGCATACAGAGGATCAACATGTTCCAATACCAATGATGCTAGATAAATCTAACCCACTTAATACGTTAACGTATACTTGGACAATGACTGATGTTACACAAGGATATCCTGCATTCAATGATGATACTAAACCAAATAATATAAACCGCGGGCACGTGGTAAACGGAGTTAGGTCTAATTTATTCCTCGGAATGAATATCTGGGACGGTGCAACTGTTTTTGCTAATCCAGAAATTATGCAGGGATATAATATTTCTGATTACCTCAATGTTGAAAATTCAGTTAATGTTACAACACCAAAAATGAAAAGTTCTAGTCCATATCTTAGATTGCAACGATTATTTTTACAACAGGAAATCAATTTAGATAATGACAGATCTGAAGCACAGTTAGAAGGTGCTAGAAATGTTGCACTTGAAAAACTACAAAATCAACTAACCGGTAAGGTAAGTAAGAATCGTCTGAGATTTACTATTGGTAAATTCTCTGTAGCAGATATTTTTGATGACAACATTTATGCGCACGATCCCAGTAGACATTTTTTGAATTGGACATTCAATGGATTAGATAGTGTAGATTTTGCGTGGGACTTGTGGGGTTTTACATACGGTGGTGCTTTAGAATGGACTAACGATTGGTGGACGGTCAGAGTGGGACTCTTTCAAGGATCGTTGCCCGGAAACAGTGTTAATGTTGATCCTAAGCCGCTTAATCAGTACCAGGCAATTGGAGAATTTGAAATCAGACATGATAAGTTTTTTGGACAACCGGGTAGTATTAAGTTTATAGGTTATCAAGATAATGGGTATCTTAATAGTCTAGGAGATAATTTATACCAATACAAGGATACAGATGTTGTACCAACTATTGTTAAAAATGAATTACGACGAACCAAATTAGGAATGGGAATAAACATTCAACAGCAAATTGTAACAAATATTGGTTTTTTCTTACGTGCAGGTGTTGATAATAAAACTTTTGATTATAAGGACATTAATAAAAGCATATCAGGTGGCTTTGTATTATCTGGCAAGTTATGGAATCGTCCTCTAGATGAGTTTGGTATAGGTGGCGGGTATGCTGGTATGAAAGGTGTCAGAGCTGTGCTACCAAATGGTACAATCGGAATAGAAGGTGACGGTAATAAAAATTACAGTGCAGAAAAGAATCTAGAGACTTATTATAGAATAGGTATTAATGATCATGTAGATTTATCATTTGACTATCAATTGGTAGCAAATCCAAATCTAAGTAAAAATCGAGGGCCTGCTAATATATTTGGTATTAGATTAAGGACTAACTTTTAATGTTACGATCACGTTCGATTGCTGTTGGACTTTTATTAAGTTTAAAAGTTGTATCAGCATCAGCAGATGACGTTACTAGTCAACCTTTGATCAATAGTGACGAAAATTACAGATGGAGTGTTCACGGTCAGGCTGTGCAATTTGTACAAGGATATCCGCGTTTTCCAGCACTATATGATGGACAAAACAGTTTACCATCTTACGGTGAAGCTAGATTTACATCTATGAACAACTTGTTTGTGGGTGTTAAACTATGGGAGGGTGCAGAAGTTTTTGCAAATCCTGCACTGCAATCGGGTTATGGCATAGGTGGTACTTCAAATGGTGCTGCTGGTTATCCAAATGGTATTGTCGGACAAGGTGCCAGTACGCCATATGTAGAGCTTCAGCGTCTATACTTTAAACAAACTATCAACTTGGGCGGCGATTATGTTTACGATCCCAAGACTGGTGCACGAAGCCAAGTGCTTGCATCAACTGAGAATCAATTGAGAGGTAAGGTTAGCAAAGATCGTATTGTCTTTACCGTTGGTAAGTTTAATGTAGGCGATATTTTTAATGACAATATCTATGCACACGATCCCACACAAGGGTTTATAAATCTATCCTTTAACAGTATCGGATCGTTTAACTATGCACAAGATCAATGGGGTTATACATGGGGTGCGGCTGCAGAATTCAAGAAGGGTAACAACATCTTCAGAGCTGGTGTGTTCGAATTGCCACAATACCCGGGAGCTATGAACTTTGATCGACAGATCTTCAATCAATGGGGTGCTGTTATGGAGTTTGAACATCGCTACGAAATACTTGGTCAACGAGGTTCTTTAAAACTCTTAGCGTATGAGAATTGGGGCAAATACGCTGTATTAGATCAATTATTAGCATATGAAAATTTCAATGGCAATAGTCCTCCTGCACAGTCAGATCTAAGAACCAGAACAAACAAAATGGGTGTAGGGTTCAATTGGCAACAACAAATAATACCAAACCTCGGCATGTTTGTACGTGCAGGTATGAGCGATGGTAGAATAGAAACTATTGCTAATACTGACATTGATCGTTCTTGGGCTATGGGTTTTGTAGCAGCAGGTCAGGCATGGAATAGACCGTTTGATGAGTTTGGTATTGCAGGATCAATTAACGCTATCAACGGACCTCAGATTAGATTCTTATCAGCAGGTGGTACAGGATTGAATATAGGTGACGGTGCATTAAACTATGGTCCTGAAAAAGATCTAGAAGCCTACTACAAGTTAGGATTTAACAAAAACTTAGATGTTACGTTTGATTATCAAAGACTTATGAACCCCGGTTATAACAAAGACCGAGGTCCAGTAAATGTGTTCGGGATTAGACTAAATGCACATTTTTAACTAATTCTAGCTAATGCAGCTTTAGTTAATTCAGCTACTCTATCTGAAATTTCTGGAACATTATTAGCAACATCTATTGTTGACTGGTCCTTGAACTCATCACAGATAAGAACTATATCAATTCCAGCAGCAATAGCTTTCTGGGCACGTTCAGCATAAGTACCACTTAATGCCTCCATAGTCAAATCATCTGTCATTAATATACCTTTAAATCCGATATGTTCTCTGATTACTTCATTTACAACTTTTGCTGATTGCGATGCAGGCTCAGTTGAATCAATTGCAGAATATACAATATGAGCTACCATGCCCATTGGTAAATCTGCGTTCAATTTGAATGGTAGGAAATCTGTACTCTTTAAAACGTCAATAGACTCTGTTACAGTAGGTAGTGCTAAATGACTATTTACAGTAGCTCTACCATGTCCTGGCATGTGTTTAATAACTGGCAAAGCTCCTCCCTGCATTAATCCAAATGCAGCAGCTCTTGCTAGTATAGCAACCTGAGCAGTATCTTCAGAATATGCTCTATCACCTATTACATCATTTGCACCTGGTACCGGAACATCCATATCAGGAAAACAATCTACATTTATTCCCACTTCTTTTAATTCAGTAGCTATATCTTGTGCACCATTCATTACTTCTAGTAATGTTTCATTAGTTACCAAATGATTGGGTGCAGCATCTATATATGATCTTGCAGCAGGGTGTACTTTCCAAGCTGGCGGTTTAAGTCGTTGAATACGACCGCCTTCTTGATCAACAAGAATCATAGTGTCATTACCGAGAACACTCTTAATATCGTTAATAAGTGTAGTTAGTTGCTCTTTGGTCCTAGCACTATAACCAAAGATAATTATACCCCACGGTTGGTGCTCAGTTAGAAACTTCTTTTCATCGTCTCCTAATGTAGAACTGTGTAATGCACATATAAATGCTTTCTTAGCCATAACCATTCTCCTTTACATTATTTACGCAAGGATTCGGGTGCTTTAAATCTATATCCATACTTTGCTTCAAAACTGTCACATAGTTCAACAAATGCGTGTTTACCCATTTGATTAATGTATGAGATTGTTCCTCCAGTGAAAGGCGGGAACCCAAATCCAAAGATAGAACCAACATCTGCTTCTTGCTCGGTAATGATTCCTTCTTCAATAGTTCTAGCTGCTTCAACTGCTTGAACAACAAGAAATCTCTGTTTAAGTTCTTCAACATTAATAGTATCTGGATCAACTACAGTTTTAAATATGTCTGTAATTCCGGTCCATAGTGATTTCTTACCGTCTGCAGAATAGTCGTAGAACCCCCGACCGTTTTTACGACCCAAGCGCTCGTTAGTTTCAACCATACAATGTAAAAGGCATTCTTGTACCGGATCTACTGCATCATTGCCCAGATCCTTCTTAGTTGCTTGAAGTATTTTCCAACCTAAGTCGAGTCCAACTTCGTCGTTAAGTGCTAGCGGACCAACTGGCATACCTGCCATTTTAGCACAGTTTTCAATCATTGCAGCAGGTATCCCTTCCGCAAGCATAAGATGTCCTTCACGCACATAATTCAGTACACAACGATTAGCGTAGAATCCACGAGTGTCATTAACTACGATGGGAGTCTTCTTAATGATACGCACAAAGTCTAGTGCAGTAGCAAGTGCAAGATCACCTGTTTTTTTGCCCTTGATAACTTCAACTAACTGCATCTTATCAACAGGGGAGAAGAAGTGTATGCCAACAAACTTGCCAGGATCAAGTGAGTTTTCAGCAAGACTGGTAATAGGAAGTGTAGAAGTATTTGATGCAAATATAACCTCAGAACCAATTACCGCTTGAACATTTTTGATAACAGTTGCTTTAACATCACGATCTTCAAAAACTGCTTCAACAACAAGATCAACTCCTTGTAACGTAGAGTAGTCTGCTGTTGCTGTAATTTTAGCAAGCAATGCATCTTTAGCTTCTACAGTAGTACGCTTTTTAGAAACCAATCCAGATACTAACTTGTCTACTGATGCTTTACCTGCATCAGCACGTTCTTGTGTGCTGTCAACTAGTACAACTTCTAATCCGTTCTGTGCAGATACATAAGCAATACCTGCACCCATTAACCCTGCACCAATAACAGCAATCTTATTAAGGGTAACAGGCGGAATATCAGCTGGTCTACGAGCACCTTTGTCTAACTCATTCTTGGATAGAAACAGTGAGCGTATCATTGCTTCTGCTTCTTTTGAACGAACAATATTAGCAAATAATCTCGACTCGACCATTAAGCCTTTATCTATTGGCAGTTGAAGTCCTTCAAATACTGCTGTGAGAATTGCTCTTGCTCCGAGATAGTTATTGTATGTTTCACGTCTATAGATAGCATTAGCTGCCGGCCAAATCATCATACCTTTAGGAGAAAATACCTTACCCGACGGGTTCTTAAAGTCTTTCTTATCCCAGGGAGCAACTGGATCTCCCTGATCCTCAACCCACTGTTTAGCAAGTTCTACAGGATCAATTTCAGCACAAATCTCATGTACGAGATTTGATTTCAATGCTTTTACTGCATCCATTGGATTACCTTTCAGCATGAATTGAAGTGCTTGTTCAGTTTCAAGTAATCTTGCCACACGCTGCGTACCACCTGCACCTGGGAATATACCCACTTTAACTTCGGGTAATCCAATCTTAGCGTTCGAATCCATAACACGATGATGACATGCAAGTGCCAATTCAAATGATCCACCAAAGCAGTAACCGTGTATTGCACAAGCAAATGATTTTCCACAAGTTTCTAGCTTTCGTAGTAATCTCGACAACTTGCTAGAATTGTTGAGGAACCATACGTTAGCTTGTTCTTCTCCCTGTTCTGCAACGGTTTTCTCATACAGTCTTTTGCTTTCCTCAAGCAAAGACAAATCTGCACCAGGGGAGAACGCTGCTTTCTTAGATGCTATAACACATCCTTTAATGCTTTCATCGACTACTACTTGATTAATAATTTGATCAAGTTCATCCATTACACTATCATTAATTACGTTAACGGAGCGATCGGGCATGTTCCAATATGCAACTAAAACATGTTTATCAAACTCAATTTCAAAGTTTACTAAATTCATCACTAGCTCCCCATTAAACTCGTTCAATAATTGTAGCAGTACCCATACCTGCACCAATACACAGTGTTACAAGTGCAGTACTTTTATTTGTTCTTTCAAGTTCATCAACAGCATGACCGACTAGCATTGCACCTGTTGCTCCTAGTGGATGTCCCATAGCAATAGCTCCGCCATTTGGATTAACTCTAGCAGGATCAAGATCAAATGCTTGCAAGTATCGCAACACAACCGCAGCAAATGCTTCATTGACTTCAAACAAATCAATGTCTGCAATATTCATTTTTAGTCTTGCCAACAGTTTATTGGTTACATCAACTGGACCTGTAAGCATTATTGCAGGTTCTGATCCAATATTTTGAAAACCAACTATACGTGCTCGTGGTTTAAGTCCCAGTCGTTTACCTGCTTCTCTTGTACCAAGTAATACAGCACCCGACCCGTCAACTATACCTGAACTATTACCAGCATGATGCACATAGTCCAGTTTTTCAATAGCTGGATATGCTTGAGTCGCTACTGCATCAAATCCGCCCATTTCTCCATACATTTTAAATGATGGCTTTAATGCACCCATTGATTCCAATGTTGCATTTGGTCTCATATGCTCATCGTTATCAAGTATTGTTACACCGTTCAAATCTCGAACAGGCACCACTGAATTACTAAATCTACCTTCTGCCCAGGCTGCGGCAGCACGACGCTGTGATTCAACAGCATATGCATCTACGTCACTACGAGCAAATCCGTATTTGGTTGCAATCAAGTCTGCACTAACACCTTGTGGCATAAAGTAAGAGGGTATTGCTATAAATGGATCTGCAGGCCAAGCACCACCACTTGCACCTAGTCCAACACGAGACATTGACTCAACACCGCCGCCAATTGTCAATTCATCTTGTCCACACATGATCTTAGCGGCTGCTAGGTTAACTGCATCTAGTCCTGATGCACAGAAACGATTAATTTGAACTCCAGGGACATCATTACCATATCCAGCAGCAATTGTACCTGCTCTTGCTATATCACCGCCGGCTTCCCCAACAGGATCAACGCAGCCAATAACACAATCATCAACTTCTGGTCCTGTGATATTGTTTCGATTTTTGATACTCTCAAGAACGGTTGTAAGTAATCGTAAAGTTGATACTTCATGTAATGCACCGTCGGGCTTACCTTTGCCTCGCGGTGTTCTTACTGTGTCATAGATATAGCAATCCATTACTTATCCCCTATTCTGTTGTATAATGATACTATGTATTAGGAGAAGAGTTCAATAAATCTTCAATACTACTTAAATTTTTATAACCCACTTCTTTTTTCCTACGTCCCATAACCGATCATAACCTAAATTCTGTGCCAATTCCCATTCTGTTATTGTGTTGATAATTTTAGGATCTAACTTATGTCTTTTAATAAGTTTATGTTTCATACACTGTTGTCTATTAATACGAGTTTCATAATCATACGTATAACAATATCCGGGAGTTGATTCATTTACAAATGTAAATCCGCTATTATAATATAACCGTCCATTACTAATTCTATTATCACTTAAACTTACAATATGTCCCGAAAATTTAAATTCATTAATTGACTTTTTTAACATTTTAGAAAATAGTCCGGAGGCTACTGCATCTATTTTAGTAGCATATCTAATCAGTTCTAGTCGTTTCATTTGAGTAGAAAATGACATCACCCCAACCAATTCTTCATTATACCATGCTCCTAAACTCCATTGACGATAATCTGCAAAACCCTGTATATGATTTTTATTCATAAAATCGCGTTCAATTACACTATCTGTGAGTACCATTAACTTGCATTTTCTAGCAGGTATTTTATTTTGAATAATATTAGCAAGATATAAAATTTTACTTCGAATTACATTATTATGTTTCCAATATTCATCTTGCCAAAATTGTAAAAGTTGTATATTTTTTATCTGACATCCTAGATATTTTTGATGATGATAACGTTTGTCTTTTTTACCGCTTATCTCTGAATGATAATATAATCCGTGTAATTCTACAGCTAAATTCCATTGCGGAAAATAAAAGTCAAGTTCTAATTGATTTGATAAGATCTTACGATTTCTTCTTTGATATTCAATATTCATACTATCTAACCATAATGCTAAATCATTTTCCATTGCACTTGGTGGTTTATAATCCATAGTATCTATTAAATTTAACTTATATGCCCTTCTCATAATAGTTGAATGATTTAGTCCAGTCTCGTTAGCAACTGTTACAGCACTTTTACCTTTAACAATAGATGCAAATTTATTATCATTTATAAGAATATCGAGTTGAGTATCTGTACAATTTTTTCTTCCTGGATTATTTCTACCTAATCCATATTTTTCTTCAAATGTTTTCTGTAATTTCTTTTTGTTTTCTTCTAAGAACATAGGATTATTAATTATCATACTCTCTCTATGAGATTTGATTTGTCCCGGATTTATAACATCCTCACCATATTTTTCTTGAAGTTTACCTTTAGCTTTTAGGTAAGTTTTTGGATTAGCTAATCCAACTCCGCCATTGAGTTTCATTGCAGCAACACGTCTTTCTAATGCAGCTTCTTTAGAATATATACAACTTCTGCTACAAAATTCTCTATATCCTAACACAATAGATACAAATGTTACAGGTTGACCACACTTACATTGAGGTTTCGATTTTAATTGCTCAGCATAAAAATATATTTGTTCGGACTTGTTTTGAAATTGAAAATTCTTAGTATATTCTAATATTATAGGCCATAATTCAGAATTATGTCTCAATTTGGTAACAATGCCGTCTGGCTTAGAAATTTTAATAAGATCTTTTACTTTGTCTAAAATTGTATCTTGCATATATTATATATATAAGGTTAAGGTGTAATTGTCAATTATAATAAAAATTAACTAGATTAATTAGAACAACAAGGCTTTGATCTATTTTAGACAAAATAAAACTGGGAGCTATTGCTCCCAGTTCTACAAAATTTATACAAAAACTCTTGTAAAAACAATATTTTACAGAAATTTCAAATGTGCAGTATTGATTGCAATACCTGCGAGGTAATCAGCTGCGTTACCTAAGCTGCTTGCTGTGTTGCTGAGTTCTAGATAACCATATCTAGTCATAAAGCTAACAACTGGTTCGAAAGTATTTGGATCAATAATGACGCCTGAGCTTGTTAAAGGAACGTACGGGCAATAGTACGCAGCAGCGTCTATTTCACCTGGCCCCTTGTAACCAACAAGAACGTTAGTGTCATCAGCAGCATACTGGTCAACATAGACTCTCATGCTGTTGTTGAGTGTACCAACGAATTTAGTGTTAGTTGGAGCTTCGAATGTACCTTCAGTTGTACGAGCAAATGCTGAAGTTGTTGCTGACTGGAGGATTGTAAGAGCAGTTGGACTTACAACAACCCAGTTACCAGCACCACGACGTGTGCGAGCAGCAATCAAGTTTGCACCACGGTTGATTAGAACTGCTAGAGCAGCATGTTCGTCACCAACGTAAGTTGCAGTACCTGATACAGCACCTTGATCGTATGTTAATGTTGTTCCAGCTAGTGTACGTAGTGAAACAAGGATTTCCTGATCGATTTCAGCAGTGATTTCCTGTGCAAGAGCTGCCATGATTTCTGCTTCGATGTCGATTCCCTGCTGTGCCTGAGCATCCTGAGCAGCTTCAAAAGTCCAACGAGCGCTGAGCTTACGAGTCTTTGCTTCAACAGTTTCTTTCAAAACCTGGATGTTCAAACGCTTACCAGCTGTACCTTCTAGTACGCTTACTGGTGCAGCTTTTGGTGTGTTGCTATCGCCGTTACCTGAATAGAAACGTGCAATCTCGAAAGGAGATAGTGCTTCTGTTCCTGCTGCGACGCCTGCTGGTGCACCAAAGGTGTCAGCATAACGAACACGTAGAGTATGGATCTGGCCAACTGGGCCAGTCATTGGTTGAACGCCGATGATTTCGTTAGCAATAACAGTTGGCATAACGCGACGTATTACTGGAAGGATAACTTTGTTTAAAGTAGCAACGTTACCTGCGCTTGTTGAGCCAGCTGTTGCACTTTCAAAAAGTATACCACTCTTAGAAGAGAGGTCCTTCTTGGTGTTTTCTAGGACTACTTCCATAACCTTCTTGCGATTGCCTGTTAGACCTTCGCAGAGGGCTGTTTTGGTTGCTGCCCAATGTGTTTCAAAGAGGTTCTTACTCATTTTAATATATTCTCCTAATTAACTTCTTTTTAAACCAGCAAGATGTAAAATCTGGCCAATGTCTTCACCGGTTGAATTTTCCATCACTGCTTCAGACAGTTTATTCATCCTGTCGCCCGTGACCGCCACGGATTTTGTTTGAGTAGTCTCAGAAAGGGCTACCTTTCCGGGAACACTCTGGTTGCTACCGTTCATCACGGCTGGAAGGTAACGATTAAAGGCTTCCTTAAGACTTGCAGTCTTAATGTCTTTAAGCATTTCTCCCATTACTGCCTTTTTCTCACGGTTAAGAGGAGAAAGTAACTCGTTGAGTGTTTCTAATCTCACCGCACGATCGCTGGCCATGCGAGCTTTAGCTTCTACACTTTCCATTAGTTTTTGTTGCTTCTGGGCTAGTGAGATGCTTTCAGCTATCTTCTTTTTGCTCTCGTCTAACTGTGCTTTAAGAGCTTTAACTTCGCTTCCTTCTGAAAGGTAGCTAGCCATGTACTCTGCTGCAACAGCTTCAAAAATACGACGACCAAAGTTATTCTCACGAGCAACTTTAATATCGTCTCTCCATTGTACCATTTCGTTCTTGATTACTTCATTCAGTGTTTTATCAACAACTGATGTAGCCTTCTTTAAGAAATTAGCACGAGTTTCTGTGATTTGCTTCTTGCCTTCAGCAGCGAGCTTAGCTCTCTGCTCTACAAGTGCCTTCTTGTCAATTTGGAATTCAGTGATTTCTTCGGAAAGATTTTTAAGCACAAAACCCTCTAGCTTCTCTATACGATCTGCTACAGCTTTTCTTGCACTTTCCTTGATAGTCTTTACTTCCTTGGCCATTTGCTTACGTTGACTTTCAAGCTGCTTTCTATCAGCATGAAACTCTGCAATCTCTTCTTTTAACTGCTTTGCTAAGAAAGCATTTAAAAGTTTAGAATGCTCAGCAAGCTTTGCACCGTAAACTTTTTTAGCTTCTAGTGTTGCTTTGCTTAACTTAGCTTTTTGTGAGATTACTGCCTTACGGTCTTCTGCAAACTCATTTAATTCAGCTTTGATTGCATCTGTAAGCATATTGTCCATTGCTTCAACAAGAGTAGACTTGTCATTGGCGTAACGAGCAGCATAATCCTCGTTGAGTTTTTGCTCAACGGCTTTTATCTTGCTGTCAAAGGCCTCTTGTAATGCAGTTTTAACGTCTTCACCCAAAACTTCATTTTCAAGAAGATCTTTTAGTTCCTTTTCCATCAGACATTACTCCTTGTTATATCTTCAACTCATCAACCCAACCTAACAGAATCTTTTTTAAATGTTTCTGCGCCTTCGGGTCAAACTTTACACTTTCTGCAAGGTCATACACAGTATTACCGTATCTACGATGCATTAATGCTTCGTACATTGGTACTGGGTATGCATTAGGCGCACTGGGTTTAGCAACAATGTCAACAGTTAACATTTCAAAATCTGAAACTTCGCCACTGTCATCAACGTTGCCAGAACCGCGGGAACTAACACCTAACTTAACCCCACATTCTAGTAGTGTCTTTACTATGTTGCCACAAGGTGTAGGAAGAATTTGGAGCTTTCCGTAACCGTTACCTCCATCCATCCACATTTCAGTGATCTTGTGACTAACTCGATCCAGGTGTATTTGTAGTTCTTGCGGGTGATCACACTCGCCCAATACTCCTGCATCCTTCTTAATGGCATCATTGATACTATCAACTGCCTTTCTGATTTCGCTAACTGGATATACGCGACCATTGTGATTACGTATACCACCCTGAACGAAAATACCCTTCATGAATACTTTCTTCTCAGCACCACTGTCATCACTTTCAGTGATAACTTCAGCGTGTGATGTATCATAATCTAAATGTTCAACCAGTAAACTATTCTTCATTTGGTACCTTATTATCTAAGTGCCTATAGATATTTATTGAAATTTAATAACTTATAGCTAAAATAACAGTTTTTTGACAGAAAATGAGTCGTAATCTGTAAATTGCGACTCATTTTTGTTTATATAGTATGTGTTATTTTTACTTACGTGGGCTTGTTGTAAGTGGGCTTTTCTTGCCTGTTTCGCCAAAGCCGTCACCCTTTTTATTTAAAAGAGCTGAACTGTCGCCTTCTTTGCTAACTGACTTTGTTTCATCAGTTGACTTCTTGCGACGGTTGTCTTCTTTCATGCCTTTTAGTGTAGCAGCACTCGGAGCAGTTTCGCGTTCGAATCCACTTTTAGTAGCACCTTCACCAGTTTTAACTGGCTTTGCACCAAACATTGCTTCTGGTGCTTTAGCGATTGGACTCTTGGTGTTAGCTTCTACTTTTGAAAACTTACCAGCACCTACTTCACCGTCCATATCTGCAACAGGAGCTTTATCTAATGTCATGCTTTCGTCAAGATCGTCGAACTCTGCTAACCAGCTTTCGTCCATTTCTTCTTCTTCGCCTTCTTCATCAGCTTCTTCGTCACTTGCTTCTTCGTCACTTGCTTCTTCTTCACCAGCTTCTTCACCAGCTTCAAAGTCTTCTGTGCCTTCTTCGTCTGATGCGTCTTCACCAGCTTCTAGCTTTTCAAACTCTGCTTTTAACTGTGCAAGTGCATCTTCCAAGTCGCCCATTGAATCTTCAACAGCGTCGATATCAACTTCGCCAGCATCAACATGATCTTCATCGCCCATGTCCATCATGTCGTCATCTGCGCCCATGTCGTCCATGTCCATCATGTCGTCATCTGCACCCATATCTGGCATATCAATGTCCATATCGTCGTCGCCTTCTGCCATTGTTTCTTCAGATTCGATTTCTTGGCTGAGTTCGTCGAGGTGATCATCGTGGTTCATAACGTCGTGTTTAAACTCGTCGCCTTCGTCCCCGCATCCATCCTCTAGTTCCATTTCTTCTTCATCCATGTTTATGAGGTCTTCATGGATTGCACGTGCCTTTTCAATAAACACTTGATGTAATAGTTCTTTGGCTTTGTCTTCTTGATTGTTAATCAAGTATTCTAAAACTTTTTCAAGCTTTTTACTACTCATAATGGGTCTCCTTGTTGTTAAGATGTTAAACAGACTCGACACTATTTAATAAACTTTTGATTTTTTATAACAAAATAACCAAAAAAATGTCTTTTTTGTCTTATTTCTGTTAAATTACTCTTCAGTTACTGCTATTACTTGTGGTACTATAGTTATTACCTTGCGGTTGTAATGGCTGATTTGACACCGAATTTTGGTTATTTTCGACATATGTACTACCCGATGCCGTAATATTACTGTCCGGAATACCACTTTGATTATTGTTAAAAGTTATACCAGCTGTATATGTAGAGGAAGGTTGCCCACTAACAAGATTAATATTAAGTCTATCTAGAATTGAAGAAGGACTAGGAAATGGTGCTGATGCTGTAGTATCACAAGTGTTAGGTACAAAGAATCCGGCTAATGGTGATATAAAAAGATATCCTGTTTCGTTTTCACCAAAAGGTTTACTAACAACTGATGATGCAACTGTTGTATTACTTACGATTTCAACTGTAGATCCAATTGTTGCTTGAGCTTGAACCATTTCAGAACCATCATTATACACTTGTGATCTAAGAGTATCTAACCTATCTAACTGAATATTGCTTAGTGTTCCTTGGAATAAACTTCCAATTGAAATTTTAAACTCTGTGTGATCTTCAATATCAAGTGCTGATTTTAAATAAGCTGTATTAACATACAGATTTCCATATTTCTGACTTGCATCCGAATTAGCATTTGGGCCATATATAGCTGCATCCATATAATCAAAAGAATTCTGAGCTGTTGCACAATCAAAACCATTTTTACCACTAAAATCAACTAGTTGACTAGCACTAGCACCAGTTCTATTGACAATTACTTGTGCTATACCTGCTTGATCATATGTATTATCAGAAGTTAATACTCCAACTAATGCACAAGCACCAGCGTCCGCCAAACTCATTGACACAGTTCCAATTGATCCGTGTGTAGTAGACGATCCAACAACTGCAATATTACTACCCAAACCAGGTATAGTTAATACATCATATTCTGGAAAATATCCACCTTGTAGATCTGTAAAGTTACTATCACCTATTTTATAACCATTTATTGATGCTGTAGTAACTATAACATTAGTATTACCTGTTGAAATAGGCTGTCCAGATGAAATTATATCAATATCGTTTTCTATTCTATACTGTATTTCCTGTTTAGCCACTTGCATTACATTTGCAAATAGAGAAAACAATTGATCTCTAGTATATGATCCCAAATCACTTGTACTTGTTGTAAAAAACCCAGCATTATGCAATGTTGTGCTTACAATATCTGTTGGATTACTTTTAGCAATAGCTATCCATGCTGCTGCAGAACCAAAATAATAACAACCAAATAAGTTATTGTCAACAGCCGGTATACCAGCTATAAGCAACTGATGGGCAAAATTATTAATAATACTAGACATCAATTGATCTTGTAGCAACGGACTAAATGCAATATTATTAGGTATATTAAGGCTTTTAACTTGTTGTCTAAGTAATGATATTGTTATCATATACTTACCGGCTGCTGCCGGTAAGTTCTGTTCTGCACGTTTATGCAAATTATCAATCATGTCTTGAACAGCTAAACTGGATAAATTATTCCATACATCGTAAGTACTAAACATAATACCATTAGTATCACCTAATCCCATTATTAAGGCTACTGCATCAAAAAATGTATTATCAGTAAATGTTGTATTAACAAACGGTGTGACTGCTGATGTGTTCAATGATGTACTATTATTAGTAGTAATATTTTTAAATCCTCCTGCTAATGATTTAGGAAGAGGTCCTCCCATTAATGCCGGAGTTGCTACTGTTGTTACACTCGGTGTTATAGGAGTACTTTGAAGTCCTAATATCACCGCCGGACCGGTTCCAAGTGTACCAGTTGTTAATGGTATTTCATCAGATTTTACTGCTGCACTTATATACTTTATGTAATACTTTAAAGGAACTCCGGCAACCATTGATAAATTAGAAGAGGCTGCTATTAAATTAGGTGTGATGGTAACTGTTCCAGTTGTAGTATCTACTACCGTATTTCCATTACACGGGGCCCATCCATTTGGTATAAAACCTGCTGAAGGAAACATAACGATAGCATTAAAAGGAGACTGATCATAGTATCCGCCATTTGTAACTCTACCTTTTTCATCAACGTTGACAAGGTTATAAACTCCGGCAGTAACCCCGCTTGTTACTAAATTAGATTCAATTACAACATTACTACTACCATCAAATCTCACATTACCGTAAACATCGCCATCAATATAAATGGTTCTAGGATTAGTTAAAACCAGTGCATTTGATGCTGTACCAATTAAATTACCTAAAACTGCATTTGTTGCAAGATTGTTACACACTACAATATTTGCCCCAAAATTTGCATTTTGATCTCTAGCTACAACAGTATTACTAATGGCATTTACATTTATATTTGCACCGTCGTACGGAGTGTATCCTAATGCTGCAACAATATCACTTTGAGAAATATTATTACCTGCTAAAATCCTACCACCGTTACTAACTAAAACTTTAGTCCAAGTACCTGCAACAGTTATGTTACTGGTAAATCCAGCTGCATTTGTAACGTATACATTACTATCTGTTATAGTAACATTTACATCGCTACTACCATCAAATTTATAATGTCCGTATACAGATCCGTTAATAAAAATTGTACGAGATTGTGATAATATATTTGCAGCAGTGCTAGTTCCATTAAATTGATAATTAATTAAACCACTCGGATCACTAGAAACATTTACACCGGGACTTATACCGTTTGGAAATCTAGTTGCAAATGCATATGATGTGTCATTATATATAATATTATCCGGACAATCACTTCTAGCTATGCTATCAGCACTAACAGCTACAATTATCTGATATTGACTAACAACTATGGTTATATTTGTATTATTAGGGCCAACAGGTGTAGTAGTTATACCACTAGATCCGTCAAATCCAGTTGATATTTCTACCCACTTACTACCGTCATATACTTTTAAATTATTGTTTATAGAATCAAACCACACTTGACCTTGTAAAGGATTTGGCGGTGATGTTGTATTAGCAAAATGCTGTAATAATTTTACAAAATTCTGATCGATGCTTAGTCCAAAATTAACTGAGTTACGTCCTGGTAATATGAGACTAGTACTTGTAGTATCCTGTGTGCTATCAGGAATACTTACTAAAGGCGAACTATCGCTTTTTGTAATATTATAAACCATTCAAATCCTCACATTCCCAATCCGCTAGCTGCTTCTTCTTCTGGTGTACCGTATATTATTTCAAGTGTATCCATACGCATTAAGCGTTCTAAATCTTCTGCTGAACGCATTTTTTTTAACTTATTCAAATGTTTCAGTGTAAATTTAGGTTTACGAGTGCTGGTAACCGTTTGCTGTTCTTGTTTATCAGCAGCTATATCAGCATATTTGCCATCAAATTCATCAGCTCTCATTAATTATTCCTCGTAGTCTACACACCATATTTATAATTGTATTATACTGCTGGTAATGTTGGTGATTCTGCTCCCCCAGCTTCGTTACCAGCAGGCGTAGTAGATCCAGTTTCTGGTCCTTCTGTTTCTGGCGGTATTTCTTCTTCTCCGCCTAATCCTTCTAAATCTTCAGTAGGAGGTCGAATACCAACACCACCTAATCCAATTTGGTTTTCTTCTGCTGGACTTTGTCCAATTTTGTCTTTTACTTTCTTGGCGTTTTCTTCCTTCCAAAGTTTTTCGTTTTCTAGTACTTCTTCTTCTGTCCATCCTAGATACCGCTGTAGAGCATAACGCTTGCTAACATATTTGGCTGCTTCTGTGCTCATTAAATTACTAAACACACCAATTTGTTCAGTATCAATTTGTATCTGACGATACTGACTAAAGCTCTGAGGTGGATGAAACTGTAATTCAAATTGATTACTTGAAATTTCAATACCTCTCTGTTTTAAAAACATCTTAAACTCATGGTCAAGTGTTGTAATCATGAGATTCTGCAATCTCTGACAATACTTGCTAAATCGATACTCTTGAATCATAGCAGTACCAACCTTACCATCGTTATAAGTTGCTGTACCATCATCTGCACCAGTTGGTAGATAGCTGCTAGGAACACCCAGTCCTCTAACCATTTTGTTATTAAAGTACTTTAAGTCATCAATCTGTCCAAGATTTTCACCGCCTTGAAGTGTATCAATTCTTGTACCTTTGCCTTCACTGTTTGTAGCCAAGAAAAAGTCTTCATTAATACTAATGGGATTGTAACTAGCATCAATAACGCTTTGTCCGCCGCCTGTTCTATTTGGGATACGACGTTGATAAATTTCATTCTTAATACGTTCAACATACTGCATAGCACGAGGACCTTGTAAACTTCCCACATCAATATAGAAAATACGACGTTCTGGTGCACGTACAATACGATAGATAATAATAGCATCTTCAAGCAAGTCTTTCTGCTTGTATACTTTATATACAGCTTCTAATATGCTGGTACCAAATGGCCATTGATTATCTAATCCTTCACTTAGGCTTAGATGTAATACATGGCTAGCATCAATTGCAACACTGTTTTCTGGGTTATTAAAACGACTACCTCTTGAACCCGGTGTACTCGATTGTCCGTAATTTACAGTACCAGCACCTGCTGCTGGATTACTACTGCGCGGATAACCGCCCGGAAAGCTATACTGATCATGTACTAATAGATTAGTACCTACTAGAGTTTGTAAATTTAAATCAAGATCTCTAACAACATACTGTTCGATACTTTTACCCTTGCTCTCATTAACAATGATCTTTTCAACTTTAGTAGGATCTACCCAAATCAACTTAAAAGTTTCAGGGTCACGAATGAAAACCTGGTCGCCATACTTAATGGTATTACGGAACATTCTCCACAAGCGTTGTTGCCATTTATTGAGGCTACACCATTGTTGTAGAGAGTCAGTTAGTAGTCTAACTTCAGTTTCAGAAAGATTTTCGCCTTTATATTCTATCTTAAAAGGTTCATCTTCGTTTTCCCAAGTTTGGGTGCTAAAATCTGCAATAGTATCTAATGCTTTAGATATTTCACTATCGAGATCCATTTGCTCGTATTGAACATAACGTTCAATGCGATTAGGTGCACCACTATAAACCTCTGGCAAATAGCTACTAAACTTTGCTGCACTTCCGCCAGATGCACCACCTTCGCTATTTTGCTGTTGCAATCGTTGATTTAGCCTTGCCTGTGTAGGCACGGCACTAAAATACTTTTTCCAAGAGGCCATAGGATACCTTATTTGATACGTATGATATTTATAGTCTATACAAAACCCCAAAATCAATTAAATTGATATTTGAATGTAAACACTTGAATATTTAATGTAAACAAGCTTTAAATTTATATCATCATAGTTGACATTGCCTATTTTCTATGCTACTTTAAAATATTATGAAAAAAAATCTAGATGCTATTATTCCAGGGCTTATATTAATAGTTATTCCTATATATTTGATTTATTTGATAATAAAAAAGTTATTGTTTACATCTAAATAAGTTCAAAAATCTAAATTTTGGTTGACAGTTGCTAGTTAGATGCTATTATAAAACTATAACTAGTGGAGCATACACATGTTTGAAGACCAAAACTTACAAAATACCACTACAGAAAACCTTATAATTGTAGTGGGAGTTATGGTCCTATTTTTAACAGGATTAATTTTTATTGTAGGACCGTTTTATATAATATACAAAATGATAGATTTTTGTTGCAATAAAACAAATAATCACTTTAAAAATATATAATTTATATTAATGTTGAACTACTTTTACTAATAGAACTAGTAACAGCACTAGTCTGTGTTTTAGTTGCATCTGTCAAATCAGTTAATTTAACGATCATTTCCTGTAATAGTGATATTGTATTAGAACTAGCTATTTTTTGATTCTCATAATATTGAAATAATTTTTTATTATTAGACTCGATATCTTCTAGCATCATCGACTTACTATCTTCATTCGTAGCAGTAGTAGTTTTTTCTTGTTTTTCAGGAGGATTTAATAATTTAGATATATTACTAGATAATGATTTTCTCTCATTTAACATATCAAAAACATTATTTTCATTTCTTGCATCTGCACCCGGAAATCTACCTCCTATGTTAAATGTTTTAATAGTAGGTTCAGGTGCTGGCGGTATATTTGTTACCTTTGGTTTTTCAACTGGTTTTGGTTCCAATTCTTTTATTGGTTTAGATACTATTGGTTTTGGTTCAGGTGCTGGCGGTATATTTGTTACC